>Ga0233447_1000041_pt1 | contig 182546 bp, 149 predicted proteins | sample SI_124_October20_3_FD_183014 | JGI IMG/M metagenome (GOLD analysis project Ga0233447, IMG submission 183014) | Seawater microbial communities from Saanich Inlet, British Columbia, Canada - SI_124_October2016_135_MG | ecosystem: Environmental > Aquatic > Marine > Inlet | place: Canada: British...
AGTTTTTTTGTTAATTTTTAAATTATCTTCTAACCAACTGAATTTATTAATAATATGAATTTACCAGAAGAAAATTGAAATTTGTATTGATTTTAACAGGTTATGGTAACTCGCAACATAAAGCCAGAAGTGCTCGCTTCAACTTTTTATATTATAAAGAACATTGTGGGAAAATGCCTTATAACAAAGGTTCTGGCTCATATAGTATAATCTGGGGATTCAGATTATAATTCTATCCTACCACAAGATATGGATTTAGATTTTGATTGAAAAATGAGAAGAATGCCCTGCTATTCTACAATTTTTAAAAGCCATCTTTTGCGCTTTTTACCGAAGTTTTCGATCTGTTCATAAGTGTCTGCTCCGGCAACCACACCACAAATTGCTATAATGATGATATCTATCAGTTTATGATGGTAGTCTCCTGTACGGTAACTAGTTCCGGGTATGGTGTGTTTATAAAAAAGTTACATGCGATTGCCCTGATTTTTGTGGCCTTAGGGCTTGACAAACATGTGATTCTTGTCGTTGATACGTGAGGTGGTAGTTTCAAGCTTTGGCCCTGTTCCATATTTGGTGCATATCCGCACCTATTTGCAAATGAATGTTGCGTTATCGCACCAGACAAACATGCTTCTGTATCACAATGGAATCTCAAGTTTCAGTCGGCATCCCTTTGATAGCTTATCAATCCTCTTTCCGCAGGGATCCTGTCACATCAACTGCCCTGAGTTTTTTCAATTCTTCGATAGTGGGCTCATGCACGGCCTTCACATCCTGGGAAATCTTCAGATCCCAGTCCGTGCATGCTTTTACCTCTTCTATGGTGGTGAACGGAAAGTAGGCTTCCAGATAAAATTCCTTGGTTTGCGGATCAGGACGTAAAATGCCAAGAGTTGAAATAATTGCTGCCGGACCACCGCCAACAAATCCGCACTTTTCACGGCTGTCACCGCCGGTCAAAAACCCCACACTGGAAATATAATCAACTTTCTCCATAAACCGGCGCTTTTCATGGGAAGCCATGATCAGGTAGCTCTTGCAGCCCACGGAAATATCACTTGCCCCACCGCTGCCGTTGAGGCGAACCCGGGGAGGCAGGTATTTGCCCACCTTCCAGGGCGGTTCATCCCAGATACCAGTGGTGTTGATGTTTCCATATTTATCGACCTGGGCCGCCCCGATCACTGCATTATCGGCCCGCCCCGATAAAACCAGAAACCCCAAAGCATCAATGGCGTTTGTAAAACTGGTGGCATTTGCTGATATTCGATTGCATTCAATGCCCCAGGGCAGTCCGCCCACGGGGCTGGACCCATAAACGCCACCTTCGGTAAAAGGCCTGAGGTTGGGGGCATGGTTGGACCGGGCAAAGTAACCTGCCAGCATGGGCAGACCCACACCCAGTATAATAAGTTCACCGTCTTTGATTTCCCGGCCCGTGATAATGGCCATGAATTCTTGCTTGGTATAATCCATCGTCTCTACCCTTTTGTCATATTCTGCAGTTCACGGATTTCATCATCGCTCCTGATCCATTTCCTGTAGGGATCCATCAAGAAAGCAGTCGCTGTTTTGGAAATTTTTTCTATTTTTTCATCGCCAATGAGTGCCATGTATTCCTCGTGACTATTCCAGTTCTTGACCCATTGATCGCAATAGGCTTCCGTATCGGCTTCAGTTTTCATCATCTTGTTCATGTAAAACATATGCTCCTCATCACTGTCATAGAGGCCGGGGGATGCCTGGGGCCAGGCCGCATAGGGCCAGTAAACCACAGCATCGACCACCTCGGAGATAATCCTGACCAGGTTAGGATATTGGCGCATACAGTCGGTATGAACAATCTGGTCGGCCACCAGTACCACCTTTTTAGAAGCTCGGGACATCTCAAAACGATTCCATTCCGTGCCCAGCATGATTGCATTTCCATAAATGTCGGCCATGGTCACATGAATCGCCGCCACATCCGGCCTGATCGTTCGAAAGGCCCCGTATTTTTTTCCGGTGAAAGGGTCCGTAATTTCAGGAATTTTCCGATTGCAGGGATACTCATCAGGATAATCAGCTGAACACCACTGCTGATCATTATGGATACTGACCGTGGCAGGTACGAACGGCCAGTTCATTGCACCGCCGAAAAACCGCAGGGCCATGGCGCCGTTGGAGTAATCTTCCATCCGGGTTTTACCACTGGTTACGGCACGATTGAGTCCGGCTGCAAATCCGTATACTTCCAGCCCGGAAAATCCCACCTCAACTCGATCCACCGCACCCACGGCTGCAAGAAGGTTTATCTGTTGAGAACCGCAATGACAGATGACATTCAGGTTTTTACGACCTTGTTTTACCATTTCCTTTCCAAAGGCGATCGAACATGACCCCACGGGCAGGGCCGCACCATTGCAATAGGTCATCCCGTCCCATGTATAATCTGCTACAGCCTCCTCAATTGACAATAATTTATTCTGCACACTTAATCTCCTTTCCGTATGATCGATGCTATTTGATAGAATCGTTTTCTGCATCCCCTCGTGTCTTGGATTAAATTAAACAGATGCGTGGAACTCAGCATTTTTATAACAGCAAATAGTGTGCCAATTTTACATCAACTTTATGGCCATAGCAGTTTTCCGAAATACAATCGTAAAGAATGAACAGATCTAAATATTTGTGCTTTGAACTCGCTCAAAAACAAATTTTTGGTAAAGGCGGCTATCCCATATACTCGGTGGTCGTTGACAAGGAAAATTATAAATTTTATGGTATCAGGGTATTTTAATTCCAGGCATGGGACTTGCACGTTTATGTTTGATGGAAGTTGGGGCGTGAATTCTTTTTTTAAGTTTCCAATTGCCAAAAAAACGATTTCTTAATGGTACGTTAAATTGCAACAAAAGGAGAAATGTAATGAGTTACGATTCAATTCTTTATGAAGAACAGGATGAAATTGGTATATTAACCCTGAATATGCCTGAGAAACGCAATGCCCTAGGCATCCATGCAGAAACAGAGATAACAGAATGCCTTCAGGATGCAGCCAAATGCCATGACACAAAAGTCATCATTCTGAGGGCCAACGGCCCTGTGTTCTGCGCTGGGCATGATCGGCCAGAGATTTTAAACCAACCGGTTTCGAATATCCGAAAACTTTTCCAGACCTCTTTCAATCTTATGAATACCATCCGAAATGCACCGCAGTGCGTTATTGCAGAAGTTCATGCCATTGCCATGGCCGGTGGTTGTCATCTGGTGGCCGGCTGCGATCTCATAACCGCGGCTCGAGATAATGCCCAGTTTGGGATGACGGGCCTGATCTATTCTTACAATTGCACGACGCCGACGGTTGCCGTCAGTCGGGCGGTGGGACAAAAAAAATGTATGGAGATGCTCATGACGGCCGGACTATACAGCGCCGAAGAAAGTCGGGAAATGGGCCTGATTAATAAAGTCTTTGCGGATGATCAACTTCAGGAAAAAACCATGGAATTGGCCAAAGATATCTGTAAATCCAGCAAATATGCCATCTATATGTCAAAACAAAATTTTTATGCTCAGGTGGAGATGACCGAACAACAGGCGTACATGTTTGCCAAGGAAATGATGGCCCAGCAGGGTGTAAGTGTCAATGCCATAGAAGGATTTTCTGCTTTTATCGAAAAACGCGATCCAGTCTGGAATGATGACACTTTCTAATTGAAAGTGTCAGACTGAAGGAAGATCGGCTTGAAATCTTCATGCCTTTCCTTTCAAGACCGTTTGAACTTTGATATTCATTTGGGATTATCATTGACAAGACAAGCCTCTTGGTTCTAATAAACTGATTCAGTGTTCATCTGCAAAAAAGCGGCTCGTGGGTGAACACGAATCAGCCCGGGGTTATGTTAAACAAATAGAGGACTAAATTCAACAATGCAGAAGAAAAAATCAGCATCCCAACACGGAATGGCTAAGCCAGCAAAAAACAATGGCTTGATTGATGCCCCTCCGCTGGTTTTTGAATTGCTGGATGTTGCCAATGACGGCATTATCGCGTTTGATGAGACCGGTCATATGATTTACATCAACCAATGTGCACAGCAGATATTCGATATCAGGGCGGATGATGCCCTGGGCAAACCCGCAGTCTCCATTATTGAAAAGGATGGCCTTCTAAATTTAATATCCAAAAGTTTCCTTGACCCTGTACAATCTTATATATGGCGAGAGCGCTCGCTTGTGGTCACCGCAAGCCGGTTAACGCATAAAAACAACCACAAGGGGTGCATGTTATTGCTGCAGAAGACAACTCTCATTAAAAACAATGAAGATGAAATCGATCAAATCCGAGAAGAATTTGCCTCATTACTGGAAAGCTCCTACGACGGCATCATTATCGCTGACGGGAAATCGATTCTGCAAGTCAACGCCAGTTTTGGCCGCATTACAGGCGTTTCACCCGGACTGCTAATCGGTAAAAATATCAATGATCTGAATACTGAAGACCATATCTGTCTGGCAGCGGTACAAGAAGTAACCCGGCTGACCACTTATCACAAAAAAACCCTGACGCTGCAGCGTTGCCTCAATAGCGGAAGCGAAATTTTCGTTACCGGCAATCCGATATTTGACCGGCACGGCCAGGTCATCCGGGTTTTGCTGAATGTGCGTGACGTGACCGAACTCAAAAGCCTGGAAGATCAGATTAAAAAAATTGCCACCGTTTGTGAGGATTCCAATCATCTGAGTGATGATAAGCGCAAGCTTTTTCAGGGTATTGTGGCTGAAAGCCCTTCTATGAGGCGCCTGATCGATCTTGTTTTACGCGTTTCCAGGGTCGACTCAACCGTGCTGCTGGTCGGAGAAAGCGGAGTGGGAAAAGACGTTTTTGCAAGACTTCTCTACCGTTTGAGTGATCGCAACCAAAAACCGTTTGTTTCCGTAAACTGCGGCGCCATTCCTGACAACCTGCTAGAAAGCGAATTTTTCGGTTACCTGAAAGGTGCGTTTACAGGCGCAGACGTCAAAGGCAGGGCCGGGTTGTTCGAGCAAGCCAACCAGGGCATCCTGTTTCTGGACGAAGTGGGGGAATTGCCTTTACAACTCCAGGTAAAACTCTTAAAGGTTATACAAGATCGGTGCTGCCGTCGGTTGGGTGACTCTAAGGATATCCACCTGAATGTGCGTATCCTCGCAGCGACCAACCGTGATCTTCATCAGATGGTTTCAGACGGACTTTTTCGTGCAGATCTTTTCTACCGCCTGTATGTTGTACCAATCGCCATACCGGCCTTGAGAGATCGGCATGAAGATATTTTGCCCTTGTCCCTGATGTTTTTGAATCGGTTCAACACAAAATATAAAGTCAGCCAGACCCTGGGTCATGAACTGATGTCAGTCTTGGAAACCTATGAATGGCCCGGCAATGTCCGCGAATTGGCAAACGTTATAGAACGTATGGTTGTCACTGCAGATACGAATGTCCTAATGCCCCGGCATTTGCCGCAATCAATCAAGGATCGGGATTGCAGCGATGTATCAAGAACAATGAATTTAAAGAGGGCCCGGGAGGCACTGGAACGCAAGCTGATCATCAGTGCTCTCTCAAAAACAGGCAATACGCGCAAAGCCGGCAAATTACTCGGTATCGACCACAGTAATGTGATTCGCAAAGCACAACGCTATGGAATCGATACACGGACGGTGACCGCACAAGCCCGTGAAAAAGAAAACAGCAACCCTTCCAGAGGACGATTACAAAATAGTACATTTTAACAATTGCTTTTCCAACGAACACAACCGATTCCAACGAATGATCCGTAATCATCATTGATTGTAAACATATTGCTAAAAAGTCATGAAATATCCGGGTTGGCAGAAACACACCAACAGGTGTAATAAAACACCAAAACAGCAGACATGCACCCGAGCATCAAATTCAACCCCTTGACCGCTTCATGGCCGGGCAATACAATTGTCTAATCTTGCGATGAAATTGTCCTCTACTATATATTCCAGCCTATAAATGTTAAGCAGGTCACGGGGTGATCAGACCATTCTATCAGTTCGTACTTTCCACCAACAAAATTGAGCATATCCGTTCGATCAACAAATTTAACGCGCCCCTTTATTCTGAATAGATTTAATGGAACCATGCGGATGAACGCCATGAATTTTTTCTCATCAAAGGATAAGGGCGTCTCATATGCAAAGATTATAAATCCAGCCGCTTTTGCACTCGTACGCCTTTCATTATTGACAGACGCAGACGAATCCTTTTCAGGGTCATATGTCTTAAACGTCAAATTGCCGGCTGAATCAGCGTTTGATTTCTCCTGGCACGCCCAGAAGATATCAGGATCAACATTCCCATATAAAGTCGGAATAATTTGACCTTTTGCAGATTCCTTTTGGATCTCCTTTACAATGATAGGGACAATTGATTTTTCGATGGTATCTATTTTATTCATCAGCCACGACCATGATGGTTTTCTCATATAAAAAATAGGGTGCCAGAGTCCTGTCATTCAAGGTTTCAATAATCGAAAGGGGGTCTGCCACTCCAGAGGCTTAAATAATAACGCGTTCAGGCGAGTATTCATCTTTAAGAGATACCAGTGTTTGAATCATGTCCAGCTTCAATGAGCAGCAGATATAGCCACTGGTCAATTCCACAATATTCGCTGTGGCTGTCTCTTTTATCAGGGATGCATCAACGCCGACTTTTCCGAATTCATTGACCACAACAACGGTTCTGGACAAATCTTCAGCCGATTCCATAATCCGCTTTAACAGGGTTGTTTTACCAGACCCGAGAAAGCCTGTTATAATCAAGACATCTGTTTTTATATTATTTTAACAGTCATTTTTTCATTTCCAGGTATTTTTATTTTTACGCCCATTGATTTCAGACGAGACCCCATCCCTGCTGCCTTGGCCTGTGGGTTGAGTAACAATACCCGATTGCTTTGTTGACGGGTACATGCCCAAACAAATAGCATCCCCCGGATATACGGTGAGTACCTGTTCGCAGAAATTTTCTGAGAGAAGATTAACCAGCCATGTTTTATCTGCCGTGACTTGTCTGACTGACAGTTGAAAAAGTGCTGCCATCTGTTGAGTATATTCAAGGTGGCGGGGCTGAATCCCTGCCAGAGTCTCAACCAGGACCACTTCCTTATAATTCTTGAGTATTTCCATACCCAACCAGAGCGCATCCTTTTGTCCATATTTTTCAAGTGCTTCAAAATACTCTGTCAGGGGGGTCAGCCCATGATCAATCCAACCCGGGCTGAGAAAAAAAGCAGGGTCACACCCCTCATCTGGACAGCCACCAAGAATAAGCGGAATACAGTCATGGGCCAGCGGTATGATAAGCCTGAGACGGCTGGAGATCAAATCTGCAAGACCGCCGCCACAATAGCCATACAAAAGGATAACCGAATGGATACTGCTATTTTGCTCCAGACAGGCTACCGCTGCTGACACGTTTTCATGCAGTTTTCCGGGGTCCTGATGCAAGTCTTGTTCAAGGTAAATAATCCTGGATTCTGCTATCCCAAGAGCCGTCAACTCCGGCTTAAATACCTTGCATGAAATAATACCCGTATCGGGCATCAAATGCAGTGTCATGCCGGAAAACACTTCAGAAAAAAATAGACCGATACCATAGGTTTTGGTACTCCTTCATCGTTATCAATTACAAGGTACACCCTAATATTAGGGTACACACGAACCCCCTCAATTTAAGGGATAGTGAACAGATGCTAATGCATTTGGCATGCCAGGGATGACAATGGATTTTTTTTGCAGTTTGGTGGCACATTTTTAATTGAGATCCTTTACACCGGCGATTTTTAACGAACCAAAAGCATCCATTTTACAAGATTTTCGATTATGATCCCGTGCCAACTGTTAAAACCCTGTTGTCGTTTGCTGTAAAAACACACCAAACCCAATGCATAATCGATAAATTCAGGGAACGGCCTTAAGATTCAACAGGTTATCCGGTCGATATTTTTTTTAAAAAAAATGAAATGTGTTAGATATTTTTACATGTTATTATAATTATTTACATAAAAAAAATTTCTTCCGGCGAAAAAAAAGAATTAATATGCATGGCATCAAAATTGCAAATTCACCTTGTATAAAATTTAAAAAAGAGGTTGGAGTGTTTGGGGTCGTTTAATTAAAAACCAGAATGATAAGGAGTTCAATTGTGGGCAATACCAAGCATATACCATTGGGTGTGGGATTTTACCCTGACTGGTGGTACAAAAATTATGGCATAAGTTTTGGTCGGGAATATTATTATGACGCAGATTACAGAGTAGACAGTCAGGCCAAAATGCAAAAAATACTTTATGACCGTTTCGGGGATGTCGGTCTTGGAAATAAAGATCCGGAACCCAAACCATTGATTACGTTCGGAATGGCGATGCTGCCTGCCATCTGTGGATGTGAAATTATTTTTAAGGATGATGCCCTGCCCTGGGCCATGCCGCTTAACCTATCCAAAGAAGCGTGTGACAAGCTTACCCTTCCTGATCTGATCACAGCATCTCCCATGAAAGAGATGCTGGAACAGATCACCCATCTCAAGTCCAAATATGGAAAGGTCGTTGGTGATATCAATACCACCGGCGTTCAAAACCTGGCCCTGAAGCTGCGGGGTGATGAGTTCTATATCGATATGTATGAGGATCCGGAGTTTTGTCATCGGCTGCTCAATTTATGCACCCAGAGTATGATTGCTTTGTGGCAGCTGGTTTATCCCCTGACCGGTTCAGGAGCTGCCGATGTCACACCGATGTGCGATCCGAGCATTTACTGCGTTGCCAACTGTACGGTGGAGCAAATTTCAGGAGATACCTATCTTGAATTTGGTCTGCCCTATGACAATATTCTCGGCGAAACCTTACAACCCTTCGGTATTCACCATTGCGGCAGCCTGGATGCGGTTGCAGAGCATTATGCCAAGGTCAAAAACCTTGTGTTCATGGAAGCAGGGTTTGGTACGGACTTTGCCAGGGCCCGCAGATTGCTGGGTCCCCATATTGCTTTCAATGCACGTATCAGTCCGGTTCTGATGAAAAATGGCAGCACGGAAGATATTGCTGCCGCAGTAAAAGACGCAATTGACCAGGGAGCTCCCCGGGAAAATTATTCCATTGACACCGTGGGCCTCACCCATGGTGTTCCAGATGAAAATGTGCGTATCGCCCGTCGTACGGTGGAAGAATACGGCATCATCAGCTAAACTGAATATAATAAGGAAAACAATTGTCATGGAAACAAAAATAAGTTCTCTGACCAAAGAGGTCATAATCGGACCCGATCATCCGGTTGTCATAATCGGTGAACGGATCAATCCTACGGGACGAAAAAAATTGGCCCGGTCGCTGGAGCAGGGAGATTTGAGTTTATTACAGCAAGAAGCCCTTCGACAGGTGGCCGCCGGTGCCCAGGTTCTGGATGTAAACGTCGGCATTTCCGGTGGTGATGAATCCGCCCTTATGATCCAGGCCATAAAGGCAATCAGTGACGTAACAGATGTACCGTTGTGTATTGACTCAGCCAAGCCTGAAGTTCTGGCCGCAGGCCTCTCCGTATACAAGGGTAAAGCCCTTGTTAACTCGGCAAATGGTGAGGAATCCAAGATCAAGGAAGTTCTCCCCATTGTGGCCCGGTATAAAGCCGCTGTGGTTTGCCTGACCATGGATGACAAAGGCATTCCCTCGGATGTACCCACCCGGATGAAGATTGGTGACACAATTGTTAATGAGGCAACCAAACTTGGCATTCCCCTTGAAGATATCATTATCGATCCCCTGGCAATGAGTGTTTCAGCTGATGATCGTGCCGGTCTCAGCGCACTTAAAGCACTGGCGGAGATCAAAAAAAATCTGGGGGTTAACCAGACCATTGGTGCCAGTAATGTTTCATTTGGCCTTCCGGACAGAGCTTTTGTGAACGGTGTGTTTCTTGCCATGGCCATAATGAAAGGGCTCACCTGTCCCATTACCGACCCAACCAATTGGACGATCAGGGAAACGCTGCTTCTCACCGATCTGATGCTCGGAAAAGATGAATTTTCAATGAATTTTATAAGCGGATACCGTGACCAGCATCCAGAAGAAGACTAAACACTAATTCGTAAGTATATTGAGGAGATAAAAAATGTCAGATTTGGAAGCAATCAAACAAGCAGTAATAAAGGGCAAACGTAAAGATATTGCAGGTCTTGTCCAGGTGGCTATTGACGCTGGGGCCGATCCACAGGAAATCATCAATGGCTATATGATCGAAGCCATGAAAGAGGTGGGGGCACGGTTTGAGGCCAAAAAAATCTTTGTTCCGGAAATGATGATAGCGGCCCGTACCATGCAATCCGGTGTTGATGTCATAAAACCGTTGATCGCTGCAGGAGACGAGATAAAGAAAATTGGTACCGTCGTCATGGGTACTGTATTTGGTGATCTGCATGATATCGGTAAAAACCTGGTGGTTCTCCTCCTTGAGAGCTCAGGCTTTGAGGTCATAAACATTGGTGAGAACGTGACGTCTGAGGATTTCGTTGAAAAAGCCCGTGAGCTAAAAGCAGACGTTGTAGGCATGTCCAGCCTGCTCACCACGGGTGACCCCCATCTCAAGAGCACCATAGAAGCGTTCAAGAAAAGCGACCTGAACGGCAAGGTAAAGCTGGTATGCGGTGGAGCGGCCGTTACCAAAAAATTCGCAGTCGATGAGTGCGGAGCTGATGGCTATGCCACTGATGCCGTTGATGCCGTAAGGGTCATGAAACAGCTTTTGGAAATTGCTGCTTGATAATTTGCTTGCCCGGCAATGTTTTTTTGAATTGAAGTCATGAAAGATATTGGAAATAACATGAAAGATATATCTTGTTTGCCGGGCAGCTCCAAATCCCGCCCAGAAGCCATGGACATGGGAAAAGAAGTTGTTTTCCAGCCCATTGGGCGCAGAGTTGTTGCAGATCCTGAAAAGACCATTCTGGATCTGGCCATGGCGTGTGGTGTAGACATTCAATCGGCCTGCGGGGGGAAAGGGCTTTGCGGCAAATGCCGCGTCAGACCGGGAGGACGGGTCAGTGAGCCGTCTGTTCATGAAACAGATCTTTTAAAACATGGGAATGATGGAGACCGTCTGGCTTGCCAGACACAACTTCTCCAGGGCGGCACGGTCTGGGTTCCAGAACAGAGTCGCACCCTGAAACCTGTCATTCTCACCAGGGGTCTGTCTACAGAATTACAAATGGACCCCATGCTCAGAACCCATGAGTTCAAGATCACACCGCCCTCGCCGGAAGACCCCAAAGCACTGGAAGACCTTTTGCTGGAAAAATTTGGACAAGAAGCAAACCCATATCATTTGCCTCTTTCTGTTTTTCAGAACCTTCCCCCAATTTTTATGGATAAAAAAGGATGTTTGACCGCTGTTACACGGTATGAAAATGAGATTCTTGATATTGCTCCGGGCCATGGGAGGCACTGTATCGGGCTGGCAGTGGATCTGGGTACCACTACAGTCGTGGCATACCTGTTTGATCTAAAAAATGGCCGGCCACTGGCGGTTGAAGCAGAAATGAATCCCCAGGTTAAATACGGTGATGATGTGATCAGCCGTATTGGTTTTTGCCTGAAAACCCCCCAGGGAAAGTCAGCATTAAGCGCTCAAATCCGGGACTGTATCGACAAACTTGCTGCCAAAGCCTGTAAAACCGCTAATGTATCCTCTCGACGCATCATGGATTGTGTCATGGTCGGCAATACGGCAATGCACCATCTCTTCCTGGAGCTTGATCCGGTTTTTCTGTCACAGGCACCATATATGCCGGTCACAAAAAAGGCGATCGATCTAAAAGCAAGGGACGTAGGACTTTCTTTTGCACCAGAAGCCTGGATTCATTGGTTGCCGGTCAAAGCCGGTTTTGTAGGGGCGGATACCATATCGGTCGCTTTGGCCGTCCGCGCTGATAAAGTGACCCGGCCGACCCTTATTCTTGATCTCGGTACCAATGGTGAGATGATACTGGCCGTGCCCGGTCGCATGGTGTGCTGTTCAACTGCAGCAGGTCCGGCTTTTGAAGGGGGTCATATCACCTATGGGATGCGGGCTGGACCGGGGGCTGTCGAACAGGTCGTTTTGGATCCAATATCCCATGCATGCAAACTCACTGTTATTGGAAATGTTAAGCCTATAGGACTCTGTGGGTCAGGTCTGGTGTCCCTTATCAGTCAGCTTGCAGTTGCCGGTTTTATAACACCCGGCGGATCTTTTAATACCCAGATGATGGGGTCTCATCTTCGGGCCAGTTCAGATGGCCTGGAATATGTTGTGGTATTTGCTGATCAGTGTGATTTTGATTATGATCTGGTACTGACAAGTCAGGATGTGTCTGAAATACAACTGGCAAAAGGAGCCATAAGGGCAGGTGTTGAAATCATGATGCAGGAACTTGGGGTTACAAAATTGGGTGAAGTGCTTCTTGCCGGTGCCTTTGGTAACTACCTGGATCCCCAAAGCGCCCAGCAACTTGGACTATTCCCCTTGCCGGATCAAAATCGTGTTCTTGGTGTCGGCAATGCTGCCGGAACCGGAGCTATTATGGCTTTGATCAGCAGTAAAGATCGGAATCATGCTGATGTCCTATCTCTTAATATGCAATATCTTGAGTTAACAACTCACCCGGATTTCCAGGAGCTATTTGTCGATTGCATGGCATTTAACGATCAGGATTAGTACATTTATATTCTTTTAAAAGAAGGGTTTATTTTTCCCATAAGGTGAGCATAGACATTTAATGTAACCATTGGCGTTGAATGGCCTAATTGAATTGATCTATATTTGATCTTCTCATTCTGCTCCATGAACCTAAAACATTCGCATCTCTTTCACTTGCTTATTGGATGAAAGGCCTGGTTGGAATGTTTGGTTAAAAGGCCATATTGGTTTTGAACAATCTGTTAAGTTAGGCCAAGCTTGTGTTTCTTTCTTTCGAGGTTTTCAAAAAAATCCCTGGAATCAACTATAAAACGTGTGTGAGTGCCCTCGGCTACCTTTTCAACGGAGTCGTGGACTTCTATGTGATAAGTCAACTTCCTCCCTTCTATGGCAGTTAATCGTGACTTTGATACAATCGTTGCGCCGATAGGTGATGCAGACAGGTGTTTCATGCTATTGGCTACACCTACAGTCAGGTAGTTTTCAGGCAGGAATTCATGTACGAATATACAAGTGGTTTCCATAACTCCAACAAGGTGAGGTGTGCCTAAGACTGGCATCCCTATGTAGCCGACAGCTTCTGCACTGTTTTCTTTTGAGACAATTATGCGTAGTGTATTTTCCATTCCAATTTTCAATCCTGAAAGGTCGATTTTTTTCATGGGTTTTTCTCGCAGTTTAAATTGTTATAAGTCATCATGTAAATTTGAGTGATACCATTACAATCAGATCATCTGTTCAGTTCGATAATCTTCATTGAAGATAATCACTGCGATCCTGAAAAGCAAGAGAAATGAGAGAAGAAAATAAGTAAAAGAATTAAATCCAAAGAAAATACATCCTTTAAAAAATCCTTAGAAGAAAATCACGCTACAAAAAAAACTCGCTACATAATTGGAGAAAAAAATTAGGGGGAGACCAATTCTGAAATGGCGTTGACTATGTCTATGATTTTTCTCCCCCAGCGCTTATTTTAAAGGCCCGGACTATTATGGGAAGTGCCAATGAAAGCCTTTGGGCAAGGAAGTTAAATTATGAACTGGTTTGGGAAGACGATTCAATAGAGGCGGTAAAATGGGTGCAGGATGAATTTGATTCCTTATGGTTTCATCATATGGCAATACCTTTAAGTGACTTTGTTATCAAAGATATTAAACGGCTTTCACACCGAACTAAGATATAATCAAATAAGTGAGATAGACTGGGAATCCTGCTCAAATGTATTGGATGCTGATGAAAAAATTAGTATTCTCATGAACAAATGGTAAGTTCGATAATTCTTTTTTTTAGAGCATTTAGCGAAAAACATCCATTTTCTGTTAAACGGAAAAATTATGACAACTTGCATGATTTTTTATAAAATTATACAAAAAAAATAAAGTATTATATTATACTGATTTTGATGGGAAAAATTTTCAGAGTTTGATAACTTGAGGTCACAATCTGTGACCTCAATCCATGGCGGTTCAAGACACAACATTAATTTTTAGAGTTTTTTGTTATCACCCTGGATTTCTTTTGATAAAAACCGGCCAGTATTGAGATAAGGGCAGCACAAGTGCAGAATCCAGATACCAGGCAGATGGGTAAAAGGCCGTAATTAGACCAGATAAAACCCCCTGAAAAAGCCCCTGCAACACGGCCGATTCCGCCAATGGCAAAAAATGCAGACATGGTTGATGCCCTTAATTCCGGTACCAGTTCCGTTGATAAACTCATGCAAGTGACAATGGTAAACTCAAAAGTGAAAAATACCAAAAAAAGTCCTGCCAGAACATAAGCCAGGCCGATATTGAGAGCCGGCAAAAGAAAATAGGAGCAGGCACACAAGGATACGCCGATTATGATGGTTTTTTTCAATCCGATTCTGTCCGAGAAAAAAACTGTGAACCCTTCTCCTAGAACTTCGGAAATCCCTATAAGAATAGTTCCGAATCCAATGGCAGCCAGAGATAGATTATAGGATTGTTCCAGCCATGCCCCATAAATTACAAAAAGATTGTCATTGGCAAGGGACATGAAAAAAACAAATGATAAAATCCCTAAAACCTTTCTGTCCTTTATAATGGTTTTCCAATTGGTAATCATCCGTGTTCTGGTTGCATCTGCTTTGTTTTTTCTTTTATCCTTTGGCATGATTTTCAATATGATGAAAAAGCAAATAAGAGAAAGGCCGCCGATGATTATAAAAGGTGTTTGCCAGGAAAATCGTTCAATAATGATTCCGGCTAAAGGGATGCCCACCAAGGTCGAACCTGCCCAGGCAAGCTCTGTAATCCCAATGATCTGACCCCGTTTTTCAAAAGGAACAAAATTGGCAATAAAGGCCTGAAGACTGGGATCAAATATGCTTTTGGCGAGCCCTGCCATGAAAAGACAGATAACCAATACAGAATAAATTGGTATTAATCCCACAGCAAAGGTGCCAATGGTAAGTATTCCTACTGAAAACAGCATTAAGATTCTATATCCGTATTTATCGGCAAAACTGGCTCCTACAGCCCCTAATAAGGATGTGCCCTGATTAATGGCAATAACGGATGTAATGGCGGAAAGCTCTACATTCAGACCCCGTGCAAATTCAGGTGCAAAAGGATAAATCAGTCTTCTGGTAATATTAAACAAGAGTTTGGTCAAAGTCGTTATGGTGATGAAACCGGCAAATTGTTTCGGGTGCTTTGTCATGGAATTATTTTTAATCAGGTTATAAGATTGCAAGAAAGGTTAATTTGTCAAAGATCAAAAGGAGTCCGATCAAAATTAAAAGGATACCGGAAATCTTGTTGAGTACACCAATAAATCTTGTGGCCCGTTTCATGAATTCCAGAATGGAGTTGATGAAAATAGAGATTGCAATAAATGGAATGGCGAGACCTGCTGAGTAAACAGCTAAGAGTATAACTCCTTCAAGGACAGTGTCCTGGTTTCCGGCAACAATTAAAATTGACCCCAGCAAAGGACCGATGCAGGGGCTCCACCCTGCTCCAAATGCCATACCAATTACAAAGGTGCCCATCAGATGCAGAGGTTTTTCCTTGATATGAATTTTTTTTTCAAAGTTAAATCCCTTTATGTTGATAATCCCTAAAAGGTGAAGTCCGAAAATGAGAATAATACCGCCACCCAGATATCGGACAATCCAGGAGTATTGGGAGGCAAACCCACCCAAAAAAGATGCAGAAGCTCCGAGAAGAATAAAGATAAAGGAAAAACCCGCCACATAAGAAAGGGTGGACAAGATCACCTTTTTTCGGGTTTGTTTTTTGCTTTGGGTCAGTTCATCAAGGGATAATCCCGTAATAAAAGAGAAATATGCCGGTATCAATGGGAGGATACATGGAGAAAGAAAAGACAGCAGTCCTGCAATAAAAGCTGCCGGGTAAGTTATGGTTTCAGCAAACACGATATAATCCTTATCTTTAATATCAATCAATAATGCCTTAATCTAATTCATTCTCTTGTGTCTTGCAAGAGACCCCGTCTTTATTTGTTATGTAAATTCAGCTTTTATTTTAAAAAGGAAAAATAATTGTACTTGTTGGACCCGTTAAAAAAAAATATCCCCAAAGCCCTGTCTGATGGATATTTGCAGGAGGTTAAGCGAATAGCCTCGAAACAAATATTCATCAGACAGGGCGGGTTCAAGCGAAAGAGCTGAATAATTATAAATCATTCAAGTTTTTTGTGAAGATAATGAAACCACCTTTGCCATATTTAACAACTATTAACAACATTATTGAAATAGCATGGGTTCCGTGCTATCATGATTCTATGATAAATTCATTTTTGAATAAGGGGGCAGAGGATATCTTCAATGGTAAAAATACAAAAGATGTCAGAAAAACTTGTCCTAAAAATCTTTGGAGAATTGCTGCCAGAAAATTAGATCAAATTGACTCTATAATTAAATTAGAAGAATTACGGATTCCACCAGGCAATCAATTTGAATCATTATCCGGAGATAGAAAAATGGAACACAGTATCCGAATAAACAACAAATATAGGATTTGTTTTATTTGGAAAGACGGATGTGCAAATCAGGTAGAAATAACTGACTACCACTAAAATATAAGAGGTAAATATGATACGAATACCAACTAACAGAGAACCGACCCATCCTGGGGAGATGCTTCTTGAAGAATTTCTAATTCCAATGGGTATGACTCAAAGAGAATTGGCAAAAGCCATACATGTCCCCTATCAACGTGTTAACGAAATTGTAAATAAAAGACGTGGCGTAACGCCAAGCACTGCATTGCGGTTAGCAAAGCTTTTTGAAATGTCAGAAGATTTTTGGGTCAATTTACAACTTCGATGGGATTTGTATAAGGTAAAACAAGCAGAGGCAGATGATTTAAAAACGATTAAACCGATTATACAAAATACCACAGTGGCTCACGCATAGATCAATCCAAATAGACCTGTCCCTCGTATTAATTCGACTTAGGACCGCTTGTTTTTTCCGGCACCTGCCGAGTGGATCAGCAGAAAAGCCTTTACTGCTGTGGGATTCATTAAAAAGCCCATCAAAGGCAAATACCACAAATATACGGGTCTTGGTCTTGACTGGCCCAAAAAATTAAGGAGTATGTGGCTCCAGAATATCATCTTTCTTTTAATGATTTCCTTTGGAATTATCCTGATCACAAGGCCTGTTGCAACGGCCACCATGTTTCTGCTTATTCTTGCGGCGACTCTTGTCATGGCCTTTATTTTCAGGAACCGGGTTTTTTGCCTCTATCTTTGCCTGGATCGCCTTCAGCCTGCCTTCCATCATGGTTAATTATTCCTAAGTTCTAAATGTTTTATCAGATCCCATGGGATATGGATGGAATATATTCGGAACCGCCCATGTCAGCTTTAACCCCTTTTACACGGAGATCATTCCATTGATCCAGGGGCTTTTGCTGTTCACAGGGCTTTATTTTGGAATCAACAGGGTTAATATGTCCTTAACCGGACTGATTTTTGATCCTTTAAAAAGAAAGAAAATCATTTTCCTTCCATCTCTTTTTGCCCTGGCCGTGGTGAATATTTTTTTAAAACTTTACCTTGGGTAATGCAAAAGTCCCTGGTGATCTGAACAAAATTCGGTTACTTCAATATGCAGTAATGGACACGGCTGACGCACGTTTTTTTATAGTCCATAGTAGCAATGGTTTCTATAAAATCATATTTTTTTTCATCGCAAAAAAACTGTAGACGTCTGTTTTTAATTTTGGTAATGTAGCGTTGTCCTTATATATAAACCGAGCAAGAAGGGAACAACTATGCATCCAAAAAATGATATTGCAATGGTTTGCTGTGGCAGAGGAATAACACATAAAGAGATAAAAGAGATTCAGAAAACAGTCTGTCTATTTTCAAACTTAAGCCGTAAGGAATTAACACAAACAATTTGTGAACATTTGGACTGGCGTAGGGCATCAGGCAGTAACAAATACGATGCCTGCTTGAAAATGTTAGAAAAATTGGAGGCAAAGGGCTCGTTACAACTTCCTGCGAAGCGGGTTCAAGTTAAACCAAAGGCAACAAAGATAGTATTAACCTCCAAAACAGAACCTGAGCCTACTATAAAAAGTATAGCAGGTGGTTTCAGCAATATTAATTTACAAATTGTAACTGATAAAAAAGATATCAGGCTATGGAATGAATATATGCTCAGGTATCATTATCTTGGTTATAGTCAGCCATTTGGATATGTCATGCGGTATTTCATTAAAAATGGCCATAAAATTCTTGGATGCCTATTATTTTCAGGTGCATCAAAATCAATGACAGTTAGAGACAAATGGATTGAATGGACAACAAACCAGCGGCTACGGAATTTGGCATGGGTAGTTAATAACTCTCGTTTTTTGATTTTTCCATGGGTAAGCATCAAGAATTTAGCCAGTCATGTTTTAGGGAAGGTTGGTCGCAGGATAAAAGATGACTGGTATAAAAAATGGGATTTTCAGCCGGTTTTAATGGAGACTTTTGTTGATCCGGAGCTTTACCACGGGACATGTTATCAAGCCTCCAACTGGGAATATCTTGGTATGACAACGGGACAAGGCCTTGTCCGCAAGGGCAAAACTTACAAAACAAGTCCAAAAAAGATTTATATGAAGCCCTTGATTAAGGATTTTCGCAAAATTTTGTGTTCAAAGAATTTAACCGGGAATGTGGCATATGAGTAAGCATCCTGATCAAAAAACCATTAATCAGATGGGAATTGCAAGAAACGAGGCCCAACTTGTCTTGCGTAAAAAACAGTCTTCGGAAAATTTAAAGAGCGCACCAAAAATCGCATTAAAAAACAGTACTTGTGAGTATGAAAATGTTGAAGAAGAAATAATGGCCCGTAACACAATTGTTACAGATCAAATCAGAATTATCAAATCTCAGCTTCCCGGCTTGTTAAAACGGTTATCCAAAATCAAGGATACAAGGAATCCTAAAAAAGTAAAACACAAGCTTACTATTCTCATGATTTACGGTATTTTCATGTTTGTGTTTAATGTATCATCCAGGCGTGAAGCCGATAGAGAGATGACAATGCCAGTATTTTTAAAAAATCTAAAAGAGTTTTTTCCTGAAGTTGAGAAATTGCCGCACAATGATACTCTGATGCGTTTATTAACCGGCATTGAAGTAGATCAAATCGAAAAAGCATTAATTGCCTGCATTCAAAAATTGATAAGAAACAAAAAATTTGTGCGTTATTTAATTAATGGGTGTTATCCAATAGCCATTGATGGCACTCAGAAAATGGTAAGAGACTACATATGGAGTGAACAGTGCCAGGAACGGTGTGTTGGCAAAGAAGATCAAAAGTACAAACAATACTACGTGTATGTTCTGGAGGCGAGTCTGTCATTTCAAAACGGTATGACCCTTCCATTAATGAGTGAATTTTTAAGTTATACTGAAGGTGATACTGAAAGAAAAAAACAAGACTGTGAAACAAAAGCATTCAAACGATTGGCCAAGCGCTTAAAGTCCACGTTTAAAAGGCTGCCCATCATGCTCCTTCTTGACGGTTTATATGCCAATGGACCTGTTATAAAGATATGCAGTGATAACCGCTGGGAATATATGATCGTTTTAAAAGACGAGTCTCTTACCACAGTGTGGAGAGAATATAATATCCTTCAAGGCCTGGAACCTCAAAATATTTTTAAAATGAAATGGGGAAATAGAAAACAGATCTTTAAATGGGTAAACAATATTGAGTATGAATACGACCGGGGAAAAATACATCTCATACACATTGTTGTTTGCAAAGAAACCTGGGAAGAATTTGATAAAAAATCTGGAGCAATTATGGTCAAACAATCAAAACATGCCTGGCTTTCCAACAAACCACTGAACAAGCGAAACATGCATGAACTCTGTAATCTTGGAGCACGACACCGTTGGAATATTGAATCAGAAATCCTTATACAAAAACATCATGGCTACCAGTATGAGCACTGTTTTTCATATAACTGGAATGCTATGAAAGGATATCATTTTTTAATGCGTATCGGCCTCATGCTAAATGTTCTGGTTCAATACAGCGAATGCTTCATTGATGTAATAAAAACCTTGGGGAAACGAGGTGCCATAAAATTTGTTTTTGAGACACTGAAAGGGCCGTGGTTGAATGCTGAATATATACAAAGAAAACTGAAAAAGCCGTTGCAACTGCGTCTGATATAGACAGAGTATATTTACAATTTGAATAGTAAAGCCAATAGAGAGAGGGCTGTACATCAGTTCAAAACTCAAAAGAAAAAATGATATAATTTTGAATAATAGCAGATAATTTTTTGCAATTTTGATACACTACTGGGAAATAAATACCGGCGAAAGTTTAAAAAATTAAAAAATCAATATGACAAGATAGTTTAAAATATTTCATGCGTCAGCCGTGAGTAATGGAATTTTAACTTGCTTAATTGTAAGCATTTGAATATATGTGAATTTAAGACATCATGGTAGAATCTATCGAATCGCAGTTTAAAAAATTTTTAATAAGGATAATTTGCAATTAATAAAATTATTCAAACCAGGGAGAAAACAAATTCACAACTCATGGCGCTCTTTTGTTCTATCAGCAACTTTGATTTTAACAAATACACTTTTTACAACCATTGCAAGCAGACCATCACTCCTATAGCGCTTAACCTGAACGCAAATGTGGAAAGTACGCTTAAAATGCTCCGGCTCCTCATGGGCGAGGATATTGATCTTGCCTTGCCGGACAGGTGACTCAACTTGAAAAAATTGGTAATTAATTTTTGAGCGGATCCTTAGAGTGATATGGGGACAATTGTTTAATTTCTTATGCAAATCGAGGCTGTACATGATCGAAAAAGGAAGGTTGCATTTTTTTTGCGGTAAAATGGCCGCAGGGAAAACCACTAAATCTTTAGAGGTAATGAATAGTGAAAATGCTATTTTGATATCGGAAGACGATTGGTTGGGTCATCTGTTCAAAGATGAAATAAAAGTATTCGATGACTACATAAAATATTCAAAACGCCTAAAGCCTCTATTGTTGGATCATATTAAAAATATTATTGGATCTGGAGTGTCCGTTGTCATGGATTTTCCAGCAAATACTATTCGGCAAAGGTTATGGTTCAAAGAACTAATCGGTAATAACAAGATTTCCCATCAATTGCATTACTTGGAAGTCAGTGATGAAATTTGTCTAAAGCAGTTAGCTAAGAGAAGCGAAGGAAGAAAAGGAGAAGTTTTCACAAGCAAAGAAGAGTTCCATACCGTAAATAGTTACTTTCAAGCTCCGGCAGAAAGTGAAGGCTTTAATATCAAAATATACAAAAGAGAAAACGTATAACAAAGTATTCGAGGATTGCCAACCTTAAAGTGGCGGAGTCCCGCTTAAAATTAATTATCCGTGTATGGATCATTCATAAGACACAAATCTCATGTATTCCAAAAATATAAATAAATAAAATTTTAATGGTTGAATGGTTTAAAAAATGCAATAGTAATGAAATCTTAAAAACAGAGGAGAAACCCAATGGGACTGAACATAAAACAGCGCAAAAAGGTTGAAGATATTTTAAAGTTGAACAATTATACGGACTACAAGTGGACTGACCCAAAAAAGATCATCGTGTCCCAATGGGTGCGCATGAAGTGCAAATTCGGTTGCGGTGAATATGGCAGAGGCGGTGCTTGCCCGCCTGAAACACCAGCAGTGGCAGAGTGTAAGGAATTTTTTAATGAATATGAAGATGCTGTAATCCTGCATTTTGAAGGCTTGATGGATAAACCAGAAGACCGCCACACTTGGTCTGCCAGAATCAATAACAAGCTGGTTCAACTGGAACGTGCGGTTTTTACAGCTGGTTTCGAGCGTGCTTTTCAATTGTTTATGGACTCGTGTTCATTTTGCAAAGATTGTACTGGCAGCCGAGAGACCTGCGAGAAACCCCGCATGGCTCGCCCAGCACCTGAGGCCATGGCTGTTGATGTATACACAACTGTACGTCAGGCTGGATTCACAATTAACGTGCTCACAGACTATGACCAGAAAATGGACCGCTTTGCGTTTCTGATGGTCCATTAGAACGCAAGTATAATTATCCAACCATGGATGTTCAATTTTTTGTATGAATATAGGTAATTATACCTATTGACATCCTGATTCAAAACAACTAAAAATTCATTTTCCCCAATTTGATTTTGTAATAAATATTATGGCGACTTGTAAAAAACATGTCTGAAAAACCGACCTACGAAAAATTAGAGCAGCGAATTCAAAAATTAGAGCATGATGCTGTTCATAGTATGCAGGTGGAGAAGGCTCTTTTGGACAGTGAGGCACAAAAAAGAGCTATTCTGGATGCATCCATTGATTCTATAAGGCTGGTTGATAATGAGATGAGAATAATTTGGGCAAATAAAATCATAGAACAACAGCTTGGAAAAGATCGGAAAAAGATAATCGGCAATTATTGTTACAGGGCTTATACTGGAAGAAATGAACCCTGCCCGAATTGTCCAACTGAAAAGTCACGCAAAAGTGGTAATATAGAATTTTCCATTATCTGTGAGGAAAATGTCAAAGGAATCAAGGGTAAGACATACTGGTCTGATTACACAGTTCCAATAAAAAATGAATCTGGTAAGATCGAAAATTTCATTCAAGTTTCAAGGAATATTACTGATCTTAAGAATGCAGAGAAGGCTTTGGTAATTGCCAGAAAACAATGGGAAGCCACCTTTAATGCCATGTCAGACTGGGTCTGCATACTTGGTAAGGATCACAAGATCATCCAGTCGAACAAAGCCTGTGAATCTATAATCAACTTATCCCATGACCAGGTTGTGGGCAGGCTCTGCTGCGAAATTGTACACGGCATGGACATTCCCATCCTGGGCTGCCCATTGGAAAAAGCGATCAAAAGCAACCGAATGGAATCCATGGAATTTAAAACAGGAGACAATAGGTGGCTGCAGATTACTGTTGACCCAATTGAAACCCGTGCCAATAATGATCGGTTTGTCCATATTGTAAGGGATATTACGGAGGGCAAAGAAAGGGAAAATGAAATTGCTCTGCTTCAAAAGGAAAAAGCGTTCGGCATCCTTTCCGGTGGAATTGCCCATGATTACAATAATCTTTTAACAACCATCTGGGGAAATATTTCGCTCTTAAAAGAGGAAATAACCCGACCACAGCAGCAGGAATTATTGAATGAGGTTGACAACGCATGCAGGCAGGCAAGAGATTTGACCCATCAATTTATCACCTTATCCCATACGTCCCTGCATAAAAAGACTTTATATAATATCGAGGGCATTTTAAGTTCTGCCATAAAAAAAGCAGGCGAAGTAAAAGATATTGAAATTTCAATGGATATTAAAGACAAAATTCCGGCAATAGAAATTGATTTCGATGGTTTAAGCCATGCTTTTGAGAATATTATCTGCAATGCAGTTGAGGCCATGCTGGACGGCGGGAGATTGGAAATCCTGGTAAAAACAGAAAACATCACAGGCCATAAAGATGAAAAAGATGAAAACCTGATCAAAATATCTTTTAAGGATTCAGGTAATGGGATATCCATACATGATATAGACTCTGTATTTGATCCATACTTTACAACAAAGGAGTTAAGCATTCAAAAGGGGGCCGGCTTAGGACTTGCTGTTTCACAATCAATCGTGAGAAAGCACGGAGGATATGTTCGGATCAATTCTAAGCTGGGACAGGGCACAACAATCACAGTGTACCTTCCGATAACTGATTTAAAATAAATAGTGCTTTCAGATCAAAAGGATTCCCGGTTAATATTCTATCATATAATTCTCCTTCGTTTTTTTAAATAATGAATTTTGGTCCTATGGTTTATTATATCATTGTGGACAGTTTGATTAAAAACCGGTCCAGCTTTTTTGTAGAAATTTTTATGGCTGTTTTCAGCTCAGGGGCAAATAGGGAGATTTTATATTCTTCCACAAGCCAGAAAAACTCTTCAACCTTTTGGGACTTTTCCAGTGTTGATGTTTGGGAAAGTGAGGCTAAAAGACTGTTAAGGTGGTTGTTGTAAATGGATAAGCGACAGGCTTTTTTTTCTTCCTTTAAAGGATTGTCAATGGCTCTTTGGGCTCTTATTCTGATACAGGCGATATAGCGGTGAAGATGTTTGATCCTTTCGTATTCATACAGGTCAACAAAATTTTGAGGCACAAGAAGTTTAAGGTCTTTGAAAAGACGTGTTAATATCTGAAAGAGTTTTTCTTTTTTCTGGTGTTGAAAGGATAGTTTCTGTATGAGTTCAAAACATGATTGATATTCTTTGCCTAAAATAATAAAGGCTTTAATAAAGTCTTGTCCTGTATTGTAAAGATTCTTTAATTGGGTTTGACCATGAAGCTCAAACTCTTTTTTAGTTCGAAGATTTTTTTCAAACAGGGTATGTGTGGCCAGATTAAATAAAGATTGCTGAAATTTTGTCTGGCCATTAAAATAAGGAGCCATCTTTCTTATCCCGGAAGAGGCATTGATGTCTTTTCTCAAGGCTTTGAAATCATCAGGATAATAAAGTTGAAATAATTTTTTTATCCCCAGGCAATGGGAATCTTGAGCTGCCTCCTCTGATTTGAAAAGTCTCAGGGAAATTATTTTGGTTTTTAAATCAGGCCGGGTTTCAATTGTCAGGCCGGGGTAGCCTTTCTGAACAAAATCCTTATCCTTTTTTATGACAATAAAGTCTTCAAGGTCTTTAAAATTCCATTCTCTTATATCCCTTATCTCATGTTCGTTTTTAGCTTTTTCAAAGGCATTATCTTTTTTTAAGGAAGCTGTTGTTGAAAATTGATTTAAAACGGCTTTGTCCCTTAAAACTTTTATCTCACGGCCTTTTTCATCTCTGATGGAGAATCTCATTTTTAAGTGGTCAGGCAGCTCTTTATCAGACCAGAGGGTTGCCGGGATGACAAAATTAAACCGGGTTTGAATAAAGGATGAAAGCATTGAAAATAAGGGAGCATCTTTTTGAGGCAGTTCTTTTGCAATAATGGCTGCTTTTTCAGATACAGGGACAAGTTTTACCCGGTATTTTTTAGGGAGTGCCTTTATAAGAGCTGCGATTTTTTCTTCAAACAAACCTGGAACCAGTCTGTCAACATAGTTATTTGAGACAAGCAATGCAGAGGCAGCAGGAACTTTCATAGTGATTCCATCTTTTTTAGATCCTGGATTGAATTCATATTCCAGCCTGAATTTAGCCTGGCTCATTTTCAGGGTATCAGGGAACATTGCAAGCTCATGTTCATCAATCGCGGATTGTTGCAGATCTTCCATTGTCATTTTTAAAAAATCCTGATTTTTCTGATCTTTAATAAATTTGGCAAAGGTTCTGATATTATAAAATGGTTCAGGCAGTCTTGACTGGTAAAAAAGATAGATATCATCTTCTGATGCCAGGATATCTTTTTTACGCCTTTTATGTTCAAGGGTTTCAAGCTTGTCAATGAGATTCAGATTATGGGTCATAAATTCAAATTTCTGATGGATTTCCCCCTGGACCAGGGCATGGCGGATAAATATTTCGCCTGATTCTTCAGGGTTTATCGGGCCATAGGCAACACTTCGGTCGTTGATAATTATCAACCCGAAAAGAGACACCTGTTCTTTAGCAATAACCTCTCCGCGTTTTTTTTCCCAGTGCGGATCAGAATAAATCTTTGTACTAAGGTCTTTTCCTATTTGTTCAAGCCATTGGGGATCAATTGTTGCAACTGATCGTGCAAAAAGCTGGCTGGTTTTAACAAATTCCGCTGCAACAATCCAGTCGCCCGCTGTTTTAAAAAGTCCGGACCCGGGAAATATCATTGCCTGCTGCCCTTTAGCAGCGTTGAAGATGTTCTTTTCCTTTTTATGGGCTATATTGGCAAGATATCCTGATAAAATGGCTTTGTGCAGGGCAATATACAAAGGACCGCCAAATTCAAATGCTTTGGCTTTCAGCCCTTTTGTTCCTTTTGGCAGAATGATATTCTTTTCGCCTTTTAAATTATGGTCTTTTAGTACCCTTAGAATCTGGCCATGAATTTCATTCCATTCTCTCATGCGTTTAAAGGACAGAAAATGATCCTGGCAGTATTTTTTTAGTTTTGAACGGGTTTTTAATTTTTTTTCAGCAGTTTTAACTGCATTCCATATATTTAGAAGTGTAACAAAATCAGAACCAGGGTCTTTGTACAGGGCATGCTTTTGATCTGCTGCCTGGGTCTTGTCCGAAGGTCGTTGACGTGGATCTGAAATGGCAAGGACCGTTGTAATAATGGCAGCCTCTTTTAAACATCCGTTCCTGTCAGCTTGTATCAGGATTCTGGACAGTTTGGGATCAATGGGCAATTTGGCCATGATCCGCCCTGTTTTTGTAAGGTTGAATATTTTTTTCTTTTTTTGTCTGTTAAAGTCTTTTTTTTCTTTAATGGCGGAAAGTTCAATCAAGGTATCGAATCCGTCCTTAATACTTTTGGGTGCCGGTGCATCAATGAATGGAAAGGTTGAGACATCCCCGAGATTTAAGGAAATCATTCGCAGGATGACTTCGGCAAGATTGCTTCTTAAGATTTCAGGGGAGGTGAAAAAAGGCCTTGCCCCAAAATCATTTTCATCAAACAGCCGTATGCAGATTCCATTTTCAACTCTGCCGCACCGCCCTAGCCTCTGGTTGGCGGAAGACTGGGAAATAGGGGTGACGGGAAGTGAGGTTGTTCTTGTCCGGGGCGAATACTCAGGTATCCTTGCAAGCCCTGTGTCAACCACATATTTGATCCCGGGTATGGTCAAAGAGGTTTCTGCAACATTGGTTGAGACAATAATTTTTCGGCCGGGCTGCCGGGAAAAAATTTTGGCCTGCTCATTTGCTGAAAGTCTTGCAAAAAGCGGCAGAACTATTACGCCTGGATGGTTTTTCCCCCGGATCAGTTCCAGGGTTTCTCCAATATCCTGCTCTGTGGGCATAAATACCAGGATATCACCGGACCTGGATTGAGAAATAAGAAGATTGGCTGCATTGGCAGCAGCTTCCACATATCCCTGGTCTTCAATGGTTCTGTCTTCATCTTCCTTGTTTAAAAAGGGCATATAGACGGTTTCAACAGGGTACATCCTTCCCGTGACTTCAATAATGGGAGCATTGTCAAAAGCTTTGGAAAATTTTTGCGTATCAATGGTGGCAGATGTGATGATCAGTTTGAGATCATTCCTTTTTTTAACCAGATTTCTTAAAATCCCCAGGGTGAAGTCAATATTGAGACTTCTTTCGTGGGCTTCATCCACAATAATGGTATCATATGCATTTAAGAACCTGTCCGTTTGAGTTTCCGCAAGCAGGATTCCATCGGTCATTATTTTTATACATGTGTGTGCCTTTGTTTTATCATCAAATCTGATCTTATATCCAACAGACCGGCCAAGGCTTTCATTGAGTTCTTCAGCAATCCTTTTTGCAACATTTATGGCGGCAATACGCCTGGGCTGTGTACACCCGATCGCTCCTTTAATTCCCTGCCCTGCTTCAATACAGAATTTTGGAATCTGGGTGGTTTTCCCGGATCCCGTTTCCCCTGAAATAATCACAACTTTGTTTTTTTTTATTGCATTAATAATATCTTGTTTTTTGGAAGTGATGGGCAGATCAGGGTTAAATGTTATATTGGAAGGTCTGGTGAATTTGCGATCTTTTTTCTTTTTTATCAATCCCTTTTTTCTGGGATTTATTTTTGAATCTTTTCTTTTTGATTTATTCATAACCTTTGAATACTAACTTAAAGTTATAAAAAGTCAAATTTTGAATTTAAAATAAGTCTGGGAGACTTAAAAGCCTTTTCAATTTTAATCTATTGCCATAGCTATATTTTTATATTTCAAAAAATTTTGTTCAGATCCGGAAGCGAATCCTTTTTTGTACATATTTTTCAGGGATTAATTAGGGTAATAAGCTTGCCCACAATCTCATCTTCACTATATCCAAAGATTTTAGCGGCCGCTTTATTCTACAGAACGATCTCGCTTTTATCATTAAAGGAGACAATCCCGTCATTTGAATTATTAAACAAGCTTTTTAGCGGCTCGACGATTTAATATATTAAGTACCAGCGGATTTAAGAAAAAGATATAAATAACCGGTAAAAGGAATATTACAAGTAAAATCGCATCAATAATAGACTCGGTCCAGGCGTGATGGCGATCAATGAACGGGAAAAATAGAAGAATAAACATGACCAGTATTTCACAAAAAAATATGGATAATGAAACAATCAAAATAAGTTTTATGGGCGAATTATACACCAGTTTCCGCTTGATTGATTTTTTGTCTAACCTGGCGTGATCCCCCGCAGCCGCTCGCTTCGGCGCCTTAAGAGTTCTATGACAGTAAGGAGACTGATAGAAAATACAACAAGAATGGTCGCCACAGACAGAATGGTCGGTGAAATCTGTTCACGGATGCCGTTCCACATTTGAAGCGGGATGGTGCGTTGGTCGTAAGACGCAACAAACAGCACCACCACCACTTCGTCAAATGACGTAGCAAAAGCAAACAGGGCTCCGGAAATGACACCCGGCAGAATCAACGGCAGGCTGATTTTGCGAAACGTCGTTATCGGCGAGGCGCCAAGGCTGGCCGCAGCGCGGGTCATCGAATGGTCGAAACCGACCAGGGTCGCCGTCACAGTAATTATTACAAACGGAATACCGAGCATGGCGTGGGCCATGACAATACCGATGAAAGTATGGGCAAGCCCGGTCGCAGAATAAAAGAAAAACAGGCCGGTCGCTGTTATGATTAAAGGCACTATCATCGGTGAAATAAGCAATGCCATGATGGCCCGACGGAACGGCATTTCCGGTCGCGACAACCCAAGTGCCGCCAGAGTTCCAAGTGTGGTCGCGAAAACAGTCGCAAAAATGCTGATAAGCGCGGAGTTCTTCATTGCGTGCAGCCATGTCGCGTTGTTCCAGGCATCATTCCACCATGCAGCCTCGCGGGCAGTGTCCGGGTTCGACATTCCAAAGGTCAGAATTTGGTCGTACCAGCGCAGCGAATAGCCTTCAGGATCAAGGCTCATCATCTTGTGTGTGAAGGTGAAATAGGGTTCGGCATTGAACGACAACGGGATGATGATCAGGATCGGCGCGATCAGAAACAAGAAAATCAGACAGCAGATCCCAAGGTAGCAATAATGCCAGACTCTTTCGCCTATCGATGCATGGACCGGTAGTGCCATAACCTAACCAAACCTCATGTTGTCGATTCCGATCAGGCGGTCATAGAGCCAAAAAAGTCCCAGCACCCCAAACAGCAATAGGGCTCCAAGAGCAGCTGCAAGACTCCAGTTTAGAGATTTCTGCATATGGAAAGCGATTTGATTGGAGATTAGTTCGCCTGACGAACCACCGACCAGGGCCGGCGTGATGTAATAGCCGATAGCCAAAATGAATACCAGCAAGGTGCCGGCGCCAATACCCGGTACTGTTTGCGGAAAGTAGACCTTTATAAACGCCGTGATTGGCGCAGCACCTAACGAGCGCGCGGCGCGCATGTAACTGGGGGAAATGGTTTTCATTACGGAATAGAGCGGCAAAATCATGAACGGCAGTAGAATATGCGTCATGGCGATAATGGTGCCGTACTGGTTATACATCATCTGAATGCGGCCATCGTTGTTGATGATGCCGATAGCGACCAGAAGGTCATTGAGCACACCTTGGCTTTGCAGCAATGATATCCAAGACGTCGTTCGCACCAACAGCGACGTCCAGAAAGGCAACAGAACGAAGATCATCAGCAAATTCGAATAGCGCAGCGGCAGGGTCGCCAACAAATGGGCGATTGGAAAACCCAACAACAGGCAGAGACCGGCAATCAACGCCGACAGAAAAAACGTACGCTGGTACAGCATCACGTAAATCCGGCGTTCCGGTTCGACCCGCACCAACTCGCCGTTTGCATCGTATTTGAAATCAAGGGCAGCCGCGTAGAAATCCAGCGTGTGTGCTTGAGAAGCGCGCCGCATCACGTTCCACAAGTAAGGTTCTCCCCAGTCTTCGCTATGGTTGAGGAACTTTTCCTTGTAAGGCGGACCTTTGAATTTCACCGCCTTGCGGGCGCCGGATTTGAACAGGCTGGTGGAACCGGAGCGGTCGTAATTGATACGGGTGCCAATGCGCCCAATCGTCCTGTTTTTTTTGGCAGCAGCCAAATCGAGTGCCAATGCCTCGAATCCGTCTTCGCAGGGCACGCCAATTTCCGGATGCACCTTCAGATAGGCTGTAACGCGCGGCATGTAGTCTGAAAAAACCCTGTTGTTGATACTTAGATAAAGCATTTGCCCGATGGGCACAGCAAAGGTCACAACTACAAATAAAAGCAGCGGTGCAACCAGCAAAAAAGCGTTGATCCTCGCCCGGCGCATGGCCCGGGCTAAGGCTTTTCTCAGCGGTGTGCCATCGGCAGTTGTTAACAAAGCGCTCTCACCCTTATTAGGTTTGTCTAAGTTCGTCACTATCAAATCCATCCAAAAAAGACCGGAGTGCGAATGTTCGCACCTCGGTCATTGTTTTGGTCTTACTTGCCAGCAATCCAGGCGTTGAACCGCTCGTTCAATTCGGAATCATGGTCGGCCCAGAATTCGAAATTGTTTACAAGTGCGTTTTTCATGTTTTCTGGCGCCGTTGGCATGTGTGGAGCCATTTTGGTCTTGCCGTCTTGATACATACCAACGAACGGCGCCGAAGACTTCCGGGCCGGGCCATAGGCAATGTATTTCGACTGATCGGCAAGCCGCTGGGTGTCAGTCGCGAACTTGATGAATTCAAGCGCCAGCGCCTTGTTGGGTGCGCCTTTCGGAATTACGTACAGGTCAAAATCGAGAATCTGGCCGTCCCATACCACGACAAACGGTTTGTTTTCCTTTGCCGCAGCGTTGAAAATGCGGCCGTTATATGCGGTCGTCATGGTCACTTCTCCGTCGGCCAAAAGTTGCGGCGCTTGAGCGCCGGCTTCCCACCAGACAATGTCTTTTTTGATAGTGTCCAATTTCGCAAACGCTCGTTTGACACCGGCCTTGGTGCCCAGAAGCTTGTAGACGTCACCAGCTGGCACTCCGTCTGCCATCAGGGCCATTTCCAGGTTAGGCTTGGCGCCCTTGCGCAGGCCGCGTTTACCGGGGAACTTCTTGGTGTCGAATAAATCGGCTATGGTCGTCGGTTTGGCGCCGGATATTTTAGTCGAGTCATAGGCGAAAACGGTCGACCACACGATGCTGGCCACTGCGCAATCAGTCAAGGCCCCTTCAATGAAATCTTCCACGGCCGGGGTGCCGTCCGGTGCGGGGGGAAGTTGCGTGACATCGATGGTTTCCAACAAGCCTTCGTCGCAGTAACGCACTGCATCAGAATATTCGACGTCCGCGACATCCATCGAAACATTGCCCGCAGTCACCTGGGCCTTTATGGGGTCGGCCGGGTTGGGCGCATCAACCGATTTGATCTTGTGACCGGTCTTTGCCATCCATGGTTTGTAATAAGCCTCGACCTGGCTATTACCGTAAGCACCACCCCAAGAAACAACGGTGATTTCCCCTGCACCCGCGTTGGCCGCCGATAGTGAAATGCAGACCGCCAAGGCGGTTGAAGCGAGTATCCTTAACATCTTCATCATATTGTCCTCCTCTTTTAGTGTTGCCCGGATTTTGTCGGGCGGTTTTTTGTTTATCATCCGCTAATAAACGATTTTCCTTATTCAGTCATCGATGGGTTTGAGTGCCCGACAATCTTTCGTATTCCAACCGACATTAATTTCATCACCTTCTTTCAGGTCGTATTGCATGTTAGCAGAGTTGCGGACCTTGACGATGAATTCATCGTTTCCCGCCACCGTCATACGAACACGAATATGGTCGCCGAGATAAATCAACTCTTCGATTCGACCCGACAGTCGGTTGGCCATGGACCCTTCTTGACCCAAAAGCTCTACCCGTTCGGGCCGAATTGATAAGGTTGCCCGAGCACCGACACCTCCGACATCGACCTTTTCCGCGGTGACCGTGCTATTCTCGTCAAGCTTCACCGTACAGGTGCTGCCATTGACTTCGCTAACAGTTCCATAAAACCGATTGTTCTCACCAATGAAGCCCGCTACAAAATCATTTTCGGGTTTTTCGTAAAGGTCGGCGGGGGTCGCTAACTGTTGAACGACGCCATCGTTAAAAACCGCTATGCGGTCCGACATGGTGAGCGCCTCTGCCTGGTCATGGGTGACATAGACAGTTGTGATGCCAAGATTTTCGTGGATGTGCTTGATTTCATATTGCATTTGCTCGCGTAATTGCTTGTCGAGCGCGCCCAGCGGCTCGTCCATCAGCACCAGCTGGGGTTCGAAAACCAACGCCCGCGCCACGGCAACGCGCTGCTGCTGACCACCAGACAATTGTGCAGGGCGGCGGTTGTCGAATCCCTGCAATTTGACCATCTCGAGTGCGCGGTTCACTTTGTCGACGACCTCCCCTGCAGGTACTTTGCGGACTTTTAGGGGGAAGGCGAGATTTTCGGCCACCGTCATATGGGGAAACAACGCATAGTTCTGGAACACCATGCCGATGTCTCGCTTATGGGGAGGCACGTCATTGATAGAACGTCCATTGAGGAGAATTTTGCCGTTTGTTGTCGGCTCGAAGCCTGCCAGTATCATTAGGCAGGTGGTCTTACCGGACCCAGACGGGCCAAGCATGGTCAGAAATTCTCCGCGAGCCACATCGAGATTCAGGTCTTTGACAACGAGGATTTTGCCGTCATAGCTCTTCTGAACCTCGATGAACTGTACTAACGCATCGTTTGGTTCAGTGCAGGCTGTGGTGGCCGAGGCTACTCCGTTCGGTACGGCTTCGGTGCGGTGGGTTTGCAATGTCGCGTTGTCTTTCGAACGTCCCCCTATCCCCGTTGGTTCTTACAGGCCTTTGACTATTGAATTTCTTAAACTATCGATTCCTCAGATTGGGATAAGTAGATACGTTTTGGGGCTTTTTGTCAAGGGATTTATAAATACTTATTTTTCTTTTAAAGGGAATAAAGTTTATATTTTAATAACAATTGTAGGAGATCAAAATGGTATATACAGTCACGAGCAAAATTTCTAATAGAACAACAACTTCCAAAAGAAATATGCAGGGACCGATATCTGAACGGTAAGTGATACCAGAGGCCTCTTATATTTTTTATGAATAGTTATTCAAAATCAAGTTACATCAAAAAAAAATACAATGCAAAAAAATTGAGATTTGATTCAATTTATTTAGAATTTGATGAATAGACAAAGGGCTAACTTTTTTACTATCCCAAAAAAATCTTTAAATGGATAAGATAAGGAAAGGATTTGTTTCCTTTATTTTTTTTGCTGCCAGGTTATAAGCAACAATTTCTTTGCTATTTAATTTTTAAGGTCATTATTCAGCAATAATTTTTTATTTCAAATGGGCTGAATCTGAAAATAAGGTTGACATAAATGACAGAATAAGAGAAAAAGGACATTGCTCAAAAAAAGATTGGCTAAATAGCGAAATAAAAATATTTTGAATTTTATATGGATTAAGGAGAACAATAGCATGGGAGATACAGCTATTAAAATTGGCGGCACAAGAAAAAGTGTCTTTAAAGATAAGGTAATGAAACTTCTGCCTGATGGCGGGAATCTTAATGCATGTCTGACATGCGGTGCATGTGCATCAGGTTGTCCTGCAACAGGTCTTGAAGGAATGGATCCAAGAAAGTTCCTGAGAATGGCTGCACTTGGAATGGATGAAGAGATACTGGGTTCAAACTGGGTGTGGATGTGTACCATGTGTATGCGGTGTATTTATGTTTGTCCCATGGAAATTAACATTCCTCAGCTTGTTTTCAATGCAAGGGCACAAGTGCCGAGAGAAGAAAGACCAAAAGGGATAAGAGCTTCCTGTGACATGGCGTTAAAACATGATACCTGTTCTGCCATGGGCGCTAATGAAGAGGATTTTCAATTTGTTGTTGAAGATGTTCTTGAAGAATACCAGGAATCACAGCCTGAGTTTGCACAAATGAAAGCAGATGTAAACCGGGAGGGGGCTCAATATTTTTTGAATCAGAATTCCAGAGAACCTGTGACAGAGCCCGATGAAATGGTCCCTTTGTGGAAGATCATGCACCTTGCAGGCGCTGACTGGACATATGGAACAAAAGGCTGGGCCGCTGAAAATTATTGCATGTTCATGGCAGATAATGAATCCTGGGAAAAAATTATCCGGACAAAGGTGAAAGCCGTGGAGGACCTGGGCTGTAAAGTCTGGCTCAACACGGAGTGAGGGCACGAACTCTTTGCAGTCCTGGCAGGACTGAAAAAATTCAACATCCCTTACAATTTTGAAATCAAAAGTATTATTCAACTCTATGCTCAATGGATCAGGGAAGGCAAACTTACACCCTCTTCAGACTGGAACAAGGATTTAAAAATAAAGTTTACACTTCAGGATCCCTGTCAGCTGGTCAGAAAAACACTGGGTGACCCAGTTGCCGAAGAAATGAGATATGTTGTAAAAAAAGTTGTAGGTGAAGAAAATTTTATTGAAATGACGCCAAACAAATCCAACAATTTCTGCTGTGGCGGCGGTGGTGGTTTTCTCCAGTCCGGTTTCCAGGAGCAAAGACGGGCATATGGGCAGACCAAGGCTAACCAGATCCTTACAACCAAAGCAGCTTACTGCATCACACCATGCCATAACTGCCATGCCCAGGTGCATGATCTGTCAGATGTCAATGACCATGCATGGGAAACAGTTCATCTTTGGACGCTTTTAAACCTTTCTCTTGGTATACTTGGTCCCAATGAAAGAGAATATCTTGGTGAAGATTTAAAGGAAGTGGATGTGTTTCACCCGGAATCAGCCATGTAATTTTGTGTTTGAACGAAAACTCACCCATCTACTGCGTTGCTGCAAAAGTTTGAAATCCTTATGTACAGGAGTACACTCCGGTTTCAAACTTTCTTGCGCCTTGTATATGGGCAATTTTTCGCCCAAACACGGGTTTTCGGTCAGGCACTGATTTGCATGCTTTAGATATTAAAGACCATAAAGCCTTACACTGCTATTAATTTGCTGTGTAAGGCTTTTTTTATGGTTTTAATATTTAAATATAAAAAATAAGATTTGAAAATTTTAACTGATTGCCTATGAAAGTTATTTGTGATAATGAAATCTGATTATGACTCAAATTATCAGTATAGCGAACCAGAAAGGGGGAGTTGGCAAAACAACAACCTCTATTAATCTTTCAGCCGCTCTTGCTAAAATTGGAAAAACAGTTTTACTGGTTGATTGTGATTCCCAGGCAAATGCAACAACGGGTATGGGAATCGATAAACCCTCCCTGGACTATTCTCTGTATCAGGGTCTTATTGGTGAGGCAGAGGTTGAGGATATTATTCTCCCCACGGCATTGCCAAAATTAATGATAATCCCCGCTAATATGGATCTCATCGGCTTTGAAATTGAGATGGTATCGGCAAAAGACAGGGAGAAAAAGCTAAAAATATTTCTGGAACCGCTAAAGGGAAGATTTGAATATATTATCATTGATTGCCCACCGGCTTTAGGCTTGTTGACATTAAATGCTTTTACAGCTTCAGACTCTGTTTTGATACCGCTTCAGAGTGAATTCTATGCCCTGGAAGGCCTGGGTCAACTCTTAGATACCATAAAACGCGTCAAATCATCTTTTAATCCCGGATTAACGATAAATGGGATCCTTTTGACCATGTATGACAAAAGAACAAATCTTGCCCAAAATGTTGTTGAAGATGCAAAAAAATATTTTAAAGGGATGGTTTTTAATACAAAAATACCGCGTAATGTAAAGCTTGGTGAGGCACCAAGCTATGGGTTGCCGATTGTTCTATATGATAAAATGTCAATGGGGTCAAAAAGTTATATTACTTTTGCAAAGGAATTTCTAACCCGGAGGTCACACATTAAAAAATGATGAAAAAGAAAAAGAAAAACACCGGCCTGGGAAGGGGTCTTTCAGCATTGATCCCGGATTATGACATGCCTGAGAGCAGTCCTGATTTTTTTATGTGCGCCATTGGTGAAATAAAGCCCAACCGGTATCAGCCTAGAACTATATTCAACCAGGAAGAACTGGATCGCCTTAAGGAATCCATTGCACAGAAGGGTATTTTGCAGCCTTTGCTGGTAAGACGTCTTGATGATTCCTATGAGTTGATAGCAGGGGAGAGAAGGCTTCGTGCGGCCAGGGAAGCCCAATTGACCCACGTGCCTGTATTTGTTAAAGACCTGACGGATGAACAGGTTCTGGAAGTTTCCATTATTGAGAATATTCAAAGGGAAGATTTAAACGTTCTTGAAGAAGGAGAAGCATATTACAGGCTGATCAAGGAGTTTAATTATACCCAGGAAAAAGTTGCAAAAAAAATTGGTAAGAACAGATCTACAATTGCCAACCTTTTGCGGCTCAGAAGTCTTCCACAGGAAATCAAAGACAGTCTGATTGCAGAAAAAATATCCATGGGTCATGCAAGAGCACTTTTAGGTGCCGGTTCAGAAGAAAGCCAGATATATCTTCTCCATATTGTTCTTAAAAAAGAGTTGTCAGTGAGGCAGACGGAGCAACTGGTTAAAAAAGCTAAAAACGAGCCCCAAAAATTTCAGAAAAAAATATCGGCAACTGAAAAACAATTTCTTGAAGAAACCTGCTCCATGATTTCCAATCATATTCAATCCAAAGTCAAAATTCAAAAGAATGGAGATAAAGGCAAGATTGAAATCAAATTTAAATCTAAAACAGAATTCCAACGCCTGGTCGATCTTCTTACAAATATTTCATGAAAATAGTTGTTGCGAAAACGGCCGGGTTCTGTATGGGCGTCAGACGGGCTGTGGACTTGGTTCTGGATGCATCCAACCTGTCCAAGGGGCCTATCTATACCTATGGTCCTTTGATCCATAATCCCCAGGTCCTTTTGATGCTTGAAGAAAAAAAGATTTTCAAGATTGATAAAATCCCTGAAAAGGGGACAGGGATTGTTCTGGTCCGGGCCCATGGGGTGCCACCGGAAGATGAAAAGGCTCTGAAAACTGCAGGTTTTACAGTGATAAATGCCACATGCCCCCGGGTTGTCAGGGTCCAGGTGATTATTGATAGATATGCACAAAAAGGCTATTCAACGATTATTATAGGGGATGAGAAGCACCCGGAAGTAGTAGGCCTTTTAGGGTATGCAAAGGGGAAAGGACATGCCATCACATCCATGGAAATGTTTTGTACATTGCCAAAGTTTGAAAAGGTTGTCGTGGTTGCCCAAACAACCCAGGATACAGCTTTTTACAATAAAATAAAATTGTGGTGTAAAGCCAATGCGCCCCATTATAAAATATTTGATACGATTTGCGGGTCCACTGAAAAACGTCAGGCTGAAATTCGTAGGCTTGCCAAAGCTAATGATGCTGTGATTGTTGTGGGCGGAAAACAGAGTGGAAACACAAAACGGCTGGCACAGATCGCATCACAGACAGGAAAACCAGTGACTCATATTGAAGATGTTTCCCAGATTGATTATGGAAAACTGTCATCAGCCGGATCAGTGGCAATTACAGCCGGAGCTTCCACACCAAACTGGATCATTAATGATGCATACAGTAAAATAGAAACCAATCTTCAACATCAACACAGGGCTAGCACCTTTTTGCTTTTTATTCGTGATTTCTTTTTGAAAACCAATATAATGGTTGCAATGGGGGCAGGATCTCTGACTTATGCTTGTTCAATGCTTCAAGGGGTTGCCCAGGATTATCACTATTCTTTGATTGCTGCTCTCTATGTTCTTTCAATGCAGATAATAAACAATCTGTTTAGCATTAAATCTGATAAATATAATCATCCCCAAAGAGCACATTTTTACCAAAAAAATCGATTCTATCTAAGGGCCCTTGCCATTTTCTCTGGTGCGGCAGGTCTTTATTTAAGTTTTACAGCTGGAGCCTTGTCTTTTTTTGTGCTGCTGATCATGTCACTTTTAGGATTGTCCTATAATTTAAAAATCATGTCTCTGCAGTCAGAAAAGGGACAGATTTCAAGGATAAAAGATATTCCAGGCTCTAAAACTATTCTGATTACCATTGCATGGGGAATCGTGACATGCCTTTTACCGGCAATGAAACATCAAAGTGGCTTTATGTCTGTCACAATGGCATGTCTTTTTGTAATGGCCCTGGTTTTTGCGAGAACAGCCTTTTTTGATATACTGGCCATTCAGGGAGACAGAATCACTGGTAAAGAAACTCTTCCAATTCTTTTAGGAGAAAAGCGAAGTTTTACAATCATTCAATATGTACTGCTGTCTGCCATGGGTATAATTATTTTAAGTTCTTTTACAGGAATATTTGTACAAAAAGCTCTGTTTTTTGTTTCCATACCCTTGATTTTGCTTTTATTGATACTTTTTTTTAAAAACAACAGTCTTATATCCGGTGTGCACAGGGAATTTGTTATTGAATGTTTATTTCTTGCCACTGGAGTAATGGCAGCGGTTATTTAAGGACCACAAAGTTTATAACTTGAACGAAATTGCTTGTCTTTTGGCCCATTGCGGTCCTAAGATTTCAGGATTTTTATTTTTTCGTCTTTTTTTCGCCATAGTTCTTTTAACCAGATGAAAAAACGGTTTTTATATTCAAGGTCGTTAAAATAATCTCCCGTCAGAGAATCTGTTACAGGTATGACTTGAAAATCAATTATGATTTTATGGGTTCTGCCTGAAATATATTCCCAGAACGTGGGAGTTTTATCCGGATATACAATTGTGACATCAATGATTTTATGAAGATATTCTCCCATTGAACCTAAGACAAAGGCAATGCCACCGGCCTTTGGATTCAGAAGATGTGTTAAATGATTATTTTGAGATTCTTTTTTATACGGGGTAAATCTTGTGCCCTCAACAAAATTCATAATGGAAACGGGCGTATGTTTAAATTTTTTACATGCCTTTTTTGTGCTTTCAAGATCTTTTCCCCTTAGGTGGGGCTTTTGTTTTAATAGTTTTTTTGAATACCGTTTCATATAGGGAAAATCCAGTGCCCACCAGGCAAGTCCGAGGAATGGAACCCATATCAGTTCTTTTTTTAAGAAAAATTTCAACATGGGAATTTTTTTGTTTAAAATTGTCTGCAATGCCAGGATATCAACCCAGGATTGATGGTTGGAAATAATCAGATACCATTCTTTTTTTTCTAATTTTTCAAGCCCCCTGATATCCCATTCTATATTGCAGAACAGTCTTGAATTGAATGAATTAATACCTATCCACAGGGTTGCAATGGATATCAGAATCCTGTCAAGAATAACGACAAACTCACGAACCGGGATAATAAACTTGAAAAAGGAAATCAGTATCAATGGAATGGTCAAAGAGATGGTGTTTAATGTATATAATAAAATTGATAAAATACCTTTGAGGGATGGAGGTAGAAAATATAGCATTGGATATTCAGTCTTTTTTAAAGTTTATAATATATTTTTTTATGGTTCTTCTATCAAGTCCTGTCTGTTTTGCAACCTTTTCATAGGTGCCTAACTGGTCATAAAGAAGTTTGCAGTATCCCGATACCAGCGAAGGCACAGCAATGTCTTGATCTATAATCCCTTGTAAGAGTTCCTGCTTCAGCGACAGTGTCTGTTTTTCATTTATCTGCTTTCCTTTATAGTCACGTCTTAACAATACACTTCTGACGCATTGTTCAAGTTCTCGAACATTGCCTGGCCATTGATAATTCTTTCCAAGCTGCCGGTCAATAATTCTTTTGACTTTCATGATTAATTTTTCAGAACGGGTGCCTGTCATTCTCTGGATGGTGAAGTCAAGTAGGTCATCCAGTTCTGATGGTTTTTCCATGATTCTTTTGCTAAGGGGCGGAACTTCAATGATATCTGAACAAAGCCTGTAATAAAAATCGTCCCTGAATACCGTACCATGCAGGATCTCTTTTTTAGGACGGTTAGTTGCGGCAATTACCCTTCCATTGAATCTTGATATCTCATGGGTGCCGACAGGAGAAAAGCTTCTTTCCTGGAGAACCCTTAATAATTTTATCTGAACATGGTTTGGAATTTCACCGATTTCATCCAGAAGAATTGAACCATGGGGGCTGCACCGGTCAAACACGCCCTGGTAATCATCCACAGCTCCCGTAAAAGCCCCTTTTGCGTGACCGAATAGTTCTGATTCAAGAAGGGTTTCAGGGTATTGGGAAAGGTTTAAAGAAGAAAAGGCTCTTATAAAACTCTGGGTAAAACAAAGTTTGTTCTCATCAAAGGGGATATATCCGCTTCTACCGATGGCCTTGGCTGCAGTACCTTTTCCCGTGCCTGTTTCACCTAAAAGCAAGGTGGAAAAATCTTCCATTTTATTCCATAAAAATTTATTGTATAGCTCAATATTATAAGTGAAAACATTATACCATAAATGTTTTTTCAGTTTCTGCATGCAGGGGCTGGTTCCCACAAGGGATTTGGAAATAAAATAAAAGGCTCTTCTGAGTTGATAGGAAAGCGAAAAATAGTGGGGGATGCTTTTGTCATCAAATCCTTTTGTATGGAGCATGTGCATCGCTTTTTCAGCAAAGGGAACCTTTACCGGCATATCCCGGGCCAGAATTTGATCTTTTATCAGCTGATCAAAATTATCCCTGAATTTGTGAAAAATATCAAACAGGAATACAATGGTAATGATTTCTTTATCCTGTCCATGAAAGGCATTAATGTCTGCACGGCCTTTTTCTTCAAGCTTTTTTATCCTGCGATCCACTTCTTTGATGCACAGGTCTTTGCTTTCCCTCCGGGAAGCCGAAGGAAAAAGTCCTGCAATTTTAATATCAAGTCTTTCTCTTAAATCACTGAACGGGTTTGCAAAAGCTGCATTATGAACCGTTTTGAAAAAATCGCGTTCTTTGGAACTCAGGCCCGGATTTTTCAATTTAGAGTCTCCATTGTACAAAATTATTAATAATGTGCAATTTTGTATACTTAGTATGCATAAAATGCAAGTTCAAATTTATAATTTATAATTTTGAACAAGACAATTAAAATGAAAAATTCTTATATTCTAAATGCTTATGATATCCATGGGGCTTGGCATAATACTTGAAAGGTGAAGGGTATATGAAAGGTATAAAGTTACCAGGCGGGGTCAGGCTTGCGTAGTTGCGTTTATTTTTAATTAAAAGCAACAACGCAAGCCTGACCCCAATTATTATAACATTTATGGAGAAACACTTATGATTAGAAGAATACTCAATTCAAGACTGCCTTTAATGGTTTATAACCCGGTAAAGGTTTTTGATGTAAAGTATTTTAAAGAGATTTCCAGCGCAGGCGCTCTTCCCGTATTTGATACGGAATTTTTAACCCATGACGACATACTTCAAAACGCCGCGTTGCTTTCAAGAGAAAAATTCAGCTTTGGTATCAGGCTTTCAACCCATGATCATGAACTGATCAATAAAATCAGAAATCAACAGATGATCAACCTTGATCTTTTAATAACTCCTCTTACCAAAGATGATACACCTTCTGACTTCACAAATTTTGCAGAGACGAAAATAGCCATAGAAATCAAAGATATTAATATAAACGACAAGATAAAAGAAATTTGTCCCCATGCCTTAATTTTAAAGGGCAATGAAGCCGGGGGCAAGGTTTCAAGATATTCATCTTTTATTTTGATGCAATGGTATTTGAAAAATAGTGAATTGCCGATATTTATCCATGGCGGTGTAGGAAAGTATACTGCTGCCGGTATGTTTGCAGCAGGCGTTTCAGGGCTTGTCATGGACAGCCAGCTGCTCATGACTGACGAGGCTCCCGTATCGGAGAATTTTAAAAAGCTTTTGGCCATGGTGGATGAAAGTGATTCCACTGAAATCACCTATGACGGCAGCGATATTTATCGGGTGTTTGCAAAACTTGGGACTAAAATAGTCAAAGAACTGAAAATTGCCGCAGTTGAAGTGGGTGTTGATCCACAGGGAAAATACAAAGTTTATGAATCCATCAAAACCCATTACACATCTTTTGACAAACAAGATGTTCAGTTTATCCAGTCTCTTTTTTACCTGGGCCAGGATGGTGTGTTTGCAAAGGATTTTGTAAAAGATGCAACAGGCCTTACACAAGTTATTTCTAACTTTTTTAAAACCATTGGTGAGAATTTAAATTTTATAGATGCATTTGATCCAGTAAAGCCGGGTTCCCCTTTTGCCAAAGACCAGGGAACAAAATTTCCATTGATCCAGGGACCCATGGCCAATATATCGGACAATGCCCAATTTGCCAATAAGGTTCTTGAGCAGGGAGCGCTGCCTTTTTTTGCAGTGGGAAGTCTTCCAGAACAGCTGGCAGACAATATGCTGAAGGATGGCACCAGAAAAGTGGATAATTTTGGTGCAGGGCTTGTGGGCATTGAAGCCTTTAATCCCATGGTAAAAAAACATCTGGACATGGTTAAAAAATATAAGGTTCCCTATGCGCTTTTTGCAGGAGGGAACCCTTCCCAGGTAGCAGAGCTTGAAAAGGCAGGGACAAAAACCTATCTTCATACACCCTCTGTATCCATGATGGAAAATGCTTTAAAGAGCGGATGTAAACGCTTTATCTTTGAAGGCGGGGAAGCCGGCGGTCACGTTGGTTCTCTTTCTTCCATGGTATTATGGGAAGTGGCCATCACCAGTTTAATGAATAAAAATTATGATCTATCCGATGTATACCTGGTATTTGCAGGTGGAATCTCCACCCGTTTTGCATCATTTTTTATTTCAGGACTGACCTCTTTTCTTGCCTCCAAAGGCGCAAAAATTGGTATACAGGTGGGAACAGCCTATCTTTTTGCCGATGAAATCGTGGAAACAAAAAGTATTAAGTCTCAATATCGTGACATCATTATCCATGAAAACCAAACCATGGTAATCGGTAAAAGCTTAGGTTTGGCATCCAGGACCGCACCCACAAGTTTTGCATGGTCGATGCTTGAAGCAGAAGCCCGGATGATTAAAAACAAGGAAAGCCTTGAGAAAAGAAAACGAGCCTTTGAAAAGAAAAACATTGGTTCTTTGCTCATAGGCGCAAAAGGTTTTCTGCCGGATTTTAAAAATCCCGGGCCTGACAACTATACCTGGTTTGAAGATGACGAGCATAAGGAAAAGGGCAATTTTCTTGTGGGGGACAGCCTGGCCTTTTTTGATCGAGCTGTAACCATCGAGCAGATTCACAACAATTACTTTAAAGCCAAATCAGAACTCTGCAAAAATATTAATTTTCTTGAAATCTTTTCAAGTGTGAAAAATAAAATCAATGATGAGATTGCCGTTGTGGGTATAGGTTGTACCCTGCCGGATGCTGATGATCCAGATAGCTTGTGGGACAATATTTTAAACAAGAAATATTCCATAAGTGAGATGCCGGAATCAAGATTTGATCGCGACCTTTATTATGATCCTGACAAAAGTGCGGAAGATAAGACCTATACCATCCTTGCCGGCCATGTCGAACATTTTGAATTTGACAAGGTACGGTTCGGATATGCCGAAGGCAAAGAAAAAAGACTGTCCCGCAGCCAGAAAATGGTTTTGCAGACGGCATATAAGGCAGTTGAAAATGCCGGGCTTCTGGGAGATGACGATCGTTTTGTCTGTGAGGATCCTGCAAAAACTGCAGTTATTATTGCAACCTGTCTTTCCAATGAGCTGAGTAATGATATTCAGCTTAAATACTGGTATCCGGAATTGGTTTCCATGATGGAAAAAACGGATGAATATCAAACGTTAAATGATGATGAAAAGCAAATCGTTAAACAGGGTTTAATGGAAGGCATGGAGGCCAACAGCCCGGGATATGATCCCGTCCACGGTATCCTTTTAAATATAGAAGCCTCAAGAATTGCCCGCCACCTGGGGGTCAGGGGTACAAATTATGTTGTTGATGCAGCCTGTGCATCTTCAGTGACCGCCCTTGATGCTGCAATGGGAGAGCTTTTATCCGGTGACCATGACCAGGTGATTGTGGGTGGGGTCAATACCCATCTGGCACCGGAATCATTTATCGGGTTTGCAAAAATGGGAGCCCTGTCTAAAAATGGATCATATCCATTTGATGAGCGGGCTGACGGGTTTATCCTGGGTGAGGGTTCGGTTGTTTTTGTGTTAAAAAGGATGAAAGATGCCATCAGAGATAAAAATAATATTCTGGGTATCATCAATTCCATTGGTTCAAGCTCTGATGGCAGGGGCAAAGCCATTGCGGCACCAAACCCCACAGGGCAGGTGCTAAGTGTCCAGCGGTGTTTTGAAAATATCAGACCCGACATTAAACCTGAAGATATCGGATTTATAGAAGCCCATGGTACATCCACAACAGTTGGTGATCAGGCAGAGCTTGAGACATTGAATTCCATTTACAAAAATTCGGGTGCCGGTGTCTCTTCCATAAAATCACAGATCGGCCATCTTTTAGGCTGTGCAGGATCAGCAGGGCTTTTAAAGGCCTTATTGACTGTTAATAAAGGGAAACTGCCACCCAATGGGCAATTTGAAACTCTTTCAAAAAATCATGATTTAAAAGAATCCTCCTTGTTTATTGTAAAAGACACCCAGGAATTCAAATTTGAAAAAAACAAATCAAGGAAAGCCGCAGTTTCATCTTATGGGTTTGGCGGTATTAACTATCACATGGTTGTTGAGCAGATGACTGATAACTATCAAACTATTCCACGGGATATTTTTGTTGATCCAACCTATGACTTTAATGATGACCGAATAGTGGTTGCCGGTCTTGGTGTGTTTCTTCCCGGGGCAAAAAATACAGAGGAGTTCTGGGAAAAACTTGAATCAGGGGAAAAACAATTGTCCCATATCCCTGCCAAACACTTTGATAATGATGCTTATGCAAATCTTGATAAAACCTCTCATTACAGGCTTCCCAAAGTCAATGCAGGGGTTGTCAGGGAAGTAAAGTTTAATAATTTGAAATACAGAATGCCCCCAATGATGGTTAAATCCATTGAAAGAGGTCAGATCTTTGGACTTGAAGCCGCAAACGAGGCACTTGAAAGTTCAGGCTTGCTGGATTGCATAAGCGCGTCCAACAAAGTTGGGGTCATTTTAGGCACCATTGCAGGAGAGCGGCAGAGTAAAAATATTGTAAGGGTTAGAAAACAATTTATCGGTAATATAATTAAAAATTGTCAGGGTATTGATGGCAAAAAACTTAATAAGGTATCAGATGCACTTGTGGCATCCATCCGCAATACGATTCCCGAGAATAATGAAGATACCACACCCGGGCTTTTGTCCAATATTATCTCCGGCAGGATAGCAAATTATTTTGGATTGAATGGTGCCAATTACGTGATTGACGCATCCTGTGCATCAGCTTTTGTTGCCATGCGAAATGCTGCCAGAAACTTAAAACACAAAGATCTTGATTTTGTTCTGGCAGGCGGAGTTGACTGCAACCTTTATCCTGCAGTTCTCATGGCTTTTAAACGCCTGGGACTTTTGTCGGAAGGGGACTGTAATTTTTACGATTCTAGGGCAGACGGGTATGTCATGGGAGAAGGAGCAGCCATCCACATGATGACAACCTATAAAAAAGCCCGTGAGTATAATATGGAAATTTTAGGAGAGATCAACGAAAGTGCTGTGCGCTCAAGTGTGCCGGATCACCTCCTTGCACCTTCGGAACACACCTTTGTATCAACTATAAATGAAACATATTATAATTCCGGGATCAGAAAACAGGATATCAATCATCTGGATATTTTTGCATTTTCCAATATTTTTGGTGATATAGTAGAAAAACAGGTAATTGAAAATTGTTTTGACCATGAAATGCACTGCGGAAACATAAAATCCCAGTTCGGATATTTTAAAGCTGCCAATCCTGCCGTTGCCATGGCAAAAATGATGCTCATGAGCTGCAAGGGAAAAATTCTGCCGGATTTTAATTATAATCCTGAACATTCCATTTTAAATGATGGTAAAATCTTAAAACCTTCTCAACAGATCGTGGTAAAACCCAAAGGCCAGCCTTTTAGATTTGCAGCCAATGTCAACGGCATTGGCGGGAATCATTGCCATATGATTATGAGTACATTACCTGCTCTTCTCGAACCCAGAAAAGAAATTTCAGCAGTAAAGGCGGCTGTAGAGGATGATATCGTAATAAAAGATCATGCTTATTCTGCCGATGACAGAGGTAAAAAACTGAGAATGGTTGCGCTTCTTTCAGGCCAGGGCGCCCAGAGAAGTCGTATGATGAAGGAGCTTTTTGAAAAAGATGCCCACATAAAAAAAGTAATGGAAAAAGGCGAAGAGATTTTTGTTGAACAAAGAGGGTATTCTCTTTTAGACATGATGTTTGGCACGGATGATGCCATTAACTCAACACAAAATACCCAGCCTGCCGTTTTCCTTTCTTCTGCAGCTGTTTACAGCAGATTGTCCAGAGAAGGATTTTCTCCGGATTATTTCATCGGCCACAGTGTGGGTGAATACACGGCTCTGTTCTGCAGTGGAATGCTTTCTTTTGCCGATGCAATGCGCTTAATCATTAAGCGCTCAGACCTTATGCATGAAGCTACCTTAAAGGTTCCGGGTAAAATAATGGTGGTATTTAAGAATGAAAAAGAGACAGAGCATTTGATCAGAAAATCAAATATTTCTAACATTTATATTACAAACAAGAACAGTGAAAAACAGACTGCTGTTTCAGGAAAGGCTGAAGATATTGAAAAATTTTGCACTTTTCTGACCCAGCAGGATATTTTTTACAAGCGACTGAATCTTACAGGGGCTTTTCATACACCGCTTCTGAAAGAAGCTTCAGACAAGTTAAGACAATATCTGGACACCCTTACCTTTAATGATACCCGGTTTGGAAGAATTATTTCCAATACCATTGGAAAACCCTATCCGGAAGGACGGGCAGATGTCAAAGACCTTCTGGCAAGACAGATTATTTCACCCGTTGAATTTATAAAATCCATTGAAAATGTATATGAATCCGGCCGGACCCATTTTATTGAAATAGGGCCGTCAAGGTTGCTTGTGAACCTTTTGAAAAACATCAATATCGGGGAATATGGCACATCTGTATCCGTTGATGCAAAATTGGGTGAAATTAAATCCTTTGAAGCCTGTAGAAAATATCTTAAGGATTGCAACAGCATTTTTGAGACAAAACCTGCAGAAGCATTTGAAACAAAATTTACCCCGAAACCTTTTGAGGAGTTACCAAAAATTAAAATGTCAGAAAATTTTGAGTCTTTTAAGCTAAATAACCAGAAACTGGTTGATCAGATCCTTTACAAGGAGTATCAGCACCAGAAACGCCAAACTGCCATTGATGCCATTGAAAGATATGATTTTAATACCCAGAAAATATTGATTTCAGGCGTTTCAGTGGGGCTTCCGGGCAAAGATCGACGTGTTTTTGCAGCAGATAATTTTGATGCTATTTTAAATGGTGAAAACTTTATCGAATCCCTTACGCCTGAAGACCAGGATAAAATAATAGACAAAAATATTACCAAGTTGTTCAAACAACCTGACGGAAATGCCAGGTTTGTGCAGATCACCAAAGCAGAAGATGTTATCCATCTGGCAGGGCAGCTGGGTTATTTTGATCTTATGGATGAGTACGGGATTAAAGAACAATACGATATCACCATGGCCATAGGTATTGCAGCCGGTATTGAAGCCTTAAAAGATGCGAATATCCCCCTTGTAATGCAGTATAAAAAAATGAAGGGCGGCAAGGTCATGATACCTGACGGGTTTGCTCTTCCCGAAGAGATGCAGGAAGATACGGGTGTGATTATTTCATGCTTATGGCCCAGCCAGGAGACCCTGATTGAGGAGCTTGAAAAATATTATTATCAAAAATTCTTTCTCAAACCCTATGAAGAGTTTGAAAATATTTACTACTATCTCATGGAAAAAGTCACTGACACCGGGATAAAAGAACAGATTACGGAATGGTTTTTCAAGGCCAAGTCAGGAAAGAAAAAAGATTTTAAAGAGTATAAATTTGACCGGTATTTTGCAGGGAAGATTACCCCTTTAGGATCTGCCTATTTTGCCCAGATTATTAAAGCCAAGGGGCCCAACACCTTAGTCAGTGCAGCCTGTGCATCAACAGCCCTTGCCATAGGTATTGCCGAAGACTGGATCAGGGTGGGAAGATGCAAAAGAGTCATTGTTATCGGTGGTGAAAATGCCACATCACAAAGGCAGAACCAGTGGATCGGGTCAGGTTTTCTTTCCCTGGGTGCGGCCAGTATTAAAAAAAGGGTTTCACAAGGTGCTAAACCCTTTGATGAAGACCGGAACGGCACCATACTGGGAGCCGGTGCAGTGGGGCTTGTTGTTGAGGCTGAATCCTGTGTCAGGGAAAGGGGAATGGAAGGACAATGTGAAATCCTTGGAACCCACATGGCCAATTCAGCTTTTCATACATTCAGCATTGATGTGAAACATCTGGCATCAGAGATGAATAAATTTGTCAATAAAGTTGAAAAACGAAACGGTCTTAAGAAAGAAGATTATGCAAATAAACTTTTGTTCATGTCCCACGAGACCTATACCCCTGCAAGGGGAGGAAGTGCTGATGCAGAAGTTACAGCACTTCAAACAGCATTTGCCGACCACCTGGACTCCATATGTATTTCAAATACAAAGGGATTTACCGGCCATACACTGGGTGCTGCCATAGAAGATGTTGTTATGGTTAAAGCGCTCCAGAAAAGAAAAGCACCTCCCATTGCAAATCTCAAAAAAATACCCGAGCATTTTAAGAATCTCAATTTTTCCGGTCAGGAGAAAATTAATTCAGAGTATGGTCTCCACCTGGCTGCGGGGTTTGGTTCTCATCTGGCATTTTTATTTGTTAAACGAGTGGAGGAAAACCCGGTTGAAGGAAATGTAAAATACGAGAACTGGATAAAACAGATTACGGGGTCCCAGAATCCTGAACTCAAGATAATTGATAATACCCTTTGCGCTGTTTCCGGCGGGGAAGCCCTGCCCAAGGCTGCAAAAGAAATAAGGAAAGTTGTAACACCGGACAAAACAGCTGTGCCTTCCATGCCGGCAGCACCCGTACCCGTTGCAGCCATAAAAGAAATAGAAAAAGAAGTTGAACCCAAAACCGTTAAAGAGACAATTAAAGGAGAATCTGCAGAAGCTCCCGTCGTGGCCGTTGCAGAAGCTAAAGCCGATGATATAACAGCCATGGTAAAAGAGGTGATTGCAGTCCAGACCGGATACACGGCCGACATGCTGGAAGACGACCTGGATTTAGAAGCGGATCTAGGTGTGGATACAGTTAAACAGGTAGAGATTTTTGCCAAATTAGCCTCTAGTTTTGGTTTTTCAGTACCCGACGATCTGAAACTGAGAGATCTTAACACCATTGCCAAGCTTGGAGAATATATCCAATCCAAGACAGGCAAGATAGTTGAGTCTAAAGACTCTGCAGATGCACCACAAACTGCCGATTCAATTGCTGCCGGACCGGGGCAGGGCGATGATGTAACAGCCATGGTAAAAGAGGTGATTGCAGTCCAGACAGGGTACACGGCTGACATGCTGGAAGACGACCTGGATTTAGAAGCAGATCTGGGTGTGGATACAGTTAAACAGGTAGAGATTTTTGCTAAATTAGCCTCTAATTTTGGTTTTTCAGTACCTGACGATCTAAAACTGAGAGACCTTAACACCATTGCCAAGCTTGGAGAATATATCCAGTCCAGGGCAGTCGGATTAGTTGAGTCTAAAGACTCTGTAGATGCACCCGAACAAGCCGGCACGATTGAGGTTGGTCCGGGGCAGGGCGATGATGTATCAGCCATGGTAAAAGAGGTGATTGCAGTCCAGACAGGATACACGGCTGACATGCTGGAAGGCGATCTGGATCTAGAGGCGGATCTAGGTGTGGATACAGTTAAACAGGTAGAGATTTTTGCTAAATTAGCCTCTAAATTCGGTTTTTCAGTACCTGACGATCTAAAACTGAGAGACCTTAACACCATTACCAAATTATCCGACTATATTAAAAGCCAGGCAAAAGTTTTGCAGACACAGCAGGCTAAACAGGCAGCACCTTTTGAAAGTGAAGGAGCAAATAAGGATGCCTCCCCTGTTACACCTTTAAATGAAGATGATGAATTTCCTGATCCTTTATCCCCTATCAAACGCTTGATTGTCAGGGCTGAGGAATTAGATATCCCCGGGATTTCAAAAAAGGATTTTAAAGGTAAAAAAATAATTGTTTCCCTTGACAGTCATGGGTTTGCCAAAGAAATTATAAAGAAAATAAAACAAAAAAAAGGTGAGGTCATTACCATTGGCAGCAAAGGCGCTGATTTCAAATTTGACCTGACCGATATCAAAGCCACAGAAAAAAGGGTGGCAAAATTTAAAGAAAAATATCCTGAAGTAAACGGATTTATCCATCTTTTGCCCCTTGATTATTATTTTGATCAAAAAGACGATTCAGACGATACCCTTAATACGACAATCAAATCTTTTTTTGTCATGATCAAAGCTTTGTTTGAATCCCTTGATCATAAAGAAAATGTTATTGGAACCATCACATTTGATTCCGTTGTATTTCCTTATATGGAAAACTGCGGTGATATACATCCCATGTTTGCGGGGCTTTCCGGACTCATGAAAACTGCAAACAAAGAATTGGCCGATACCCGGGTGAAGGTGGTTGACTTTTCATACAAACATCCCATAAAAAACAGGCCCAAGATTGTGGATGCTTTTCTTTTTGAGCTTCTCTGTGATGATGCCCGTTGCGAAGTTGGATATAAGGATAAAAAGCGATATGGCATTTCCATGAAACCATCCATTGCCGATAAAACACAAAAAGTTATATCGGGCAATGATACCTTGCTTGTGACAGGGGGAGCAGGCGGTATTACCTATGAAATCATTAAAAAAGTGGTTGAAAAGTATAAGACCAACCTGATTATTTTAGACATTAATGATATTTACAGTACGGATCCAAAATATCTGGATAAAGCATCCAGTGATCCGGAACTCATGGCAAAGCTCAGGGATGATATGCCCGGGGAAAAACCCATTGAAATCAAACGTGCTCTTGATCGTCTGCTAAGGGTGAGACAATCCGTTGAAAATATTGAAACCCTGAAGTCAATGGGTGTCAGTGTTGAATATAATTGTGTGGATGTAACTAATGCAAAAGCCGTAAAAAAAGCTTGCGATAAATATGACAGGATCGATGGAATTTTTCATGCTGCCGGCATGGAAATGAGCCAGTTTATAGCTAAAAAGGAACTCTGGTCTTTTGAACTGGTTGTGGATGTTAAGGTCAAAGGGTTGCAAAATTTAATAGAGGCCTTTAAAGACAGGGATTATAAATACTTTTTTACTTTTTCATCCGTCACAGCCCGTTTTGGGAATGAAGGTCAGGTGGATTATACAGCAGCCAATGATTTCTTAGGGAAAATGCTTTTCAGACAAAAACAGCTTTATCCTGAAAGAACCTATAAGGTTTATGCATGGACTGCATGGGGAGGAGTCGGCATGGCAACCAACCCAACAGTTAAGGCAGTTTTAGAACAAAGAGGCATCCAGTTTCTACCAATGGAACAGGGAGTCAAGTTCTTTATGGCAGACCTTTTAGATAAGACTGAATCTGAAATGGTATTTTCCGGCCTTGATTATTCCTTTGACAAGGATGGTCTTTTAGGGGACCCAGGCAAAGTTGAGTTTCCTTTTTTAGATACCCCCGTTGCGAAGACAAACTCAGGGGTGACGTATTCAAGGGTATTGGATATTAAAAGGGATGTCTTTCTGCATGACCATACCATGGAAGATGTACCTTTGTTCCTTGGTTCAACAGGGATTGAAACCATGGCTGAAGTCGCAAAATCCCTTTCAGAAGAAAAGGCAAATTTTGTTGAATTAACCGATTTTCAGATTCCTTATGGTATCAAACTTTTAAAAGGACGTTCCAAAGAGCTTCTGGTTTCAGGAAGTGTTGATGGAGAAAACAGCTTTGACTGCCGGATAACCTCCCAGTTTAAAAATCCAAAAGGCATTGCCATGGGTGACCCAAAGCTTCACTATGAAGGGAAATACAGGTTTGCCCAAAAGCCATTAAAGGCAAAAAAGATCAAATTGCCGACATTTACCCCTGTCTCCTGGGAAGGCGATCTTGAACCCCTTGTATATGATCCCAAGCGCCTGTTCATGTTCGGCCTTTTTAGCACCATAACAGATATTAATTCCTTTGACGGAAAAACGTTGATCACAACCATGGAAGACAAAAGCGAAAAAGAGTTTTTCAAGGGAATCAAAGATCCTAAGTTTGTGGCAGCCCCCATCCTGGTTGATGCCATGTTCCAGACCGGTGGCCTTTTAGAGTTTTTTACCACCTCAAGAACAGTTCTGCCCTATAAAATCAAGTCCTTGAAATTTTATGCCAACCTTGAGAAAAATAAAGAATATTTCTGTATCACCCAGAAGAAAGCTTCAGGTGAGGAAACCAATACCTATGACTTAAAGCTTATTGATAAAAAAGGAAATGTCTTTGTTGAGGTGGATAGTTTTGAAATGGTAAAACTCAACCAGCTTGATCCTGAAGACAGGATAATTGACCGGGTTGAATTTAGTTTTTAAGAAGAAAAACAAGGCTCAAAGGTCAAATAAATGTCCTTAAAAAATGCCGACGTATTTGACGGGGGGTAAAACCCCCCTTGAAAGGGTCTGTAAATTGCTGCCAAAGCTTCATTTTAGAAGGGTTTGCAAGGATAAGGGCCCTGGTTTCAAGGGATGCAGAGGCATTGTTGAATAAATTTATTCAACCGGTAACGTCAATCGCGGTAAAACTTGCTGTGAGATGTCCTGAAAGAATCAAACCTCTTTCTTTGATTGACCTGGCAGGTTTTTATATTAGTATAATATGAAAAATCACCCGGTGCCACTGCTACAGGGTTATATAGTTGAATAAAAAACTCAAACCGGTAAGATCCCTATATACCATATGTTGGGGTGTCCAAATTTTAACTGGACTGAGTCTTTAAAATACCAGTTACCACCCCAAAATGCTGATTCATTCTGGGCGATTATAGACAAAAGACTTGCTATTGAATCACCAAATCCCTTTATGTAATTATTTAAAATAACATTAAAAAATGTTATTTGCCATTGTTTAATGGAGTCGGAGTAACTGTGATGATATGTTTTAACCAATTATCGCTGCTTATTCAATCCATCTCCTTATTCATAATTACACGATTTTTACCTTTATTTTTTGCATCATATAGTGCATTATCTGCAGCTTTTAATACTTTCTCTGAAGTGTTAATATCTCGACCAAATCTACTTATTCCAATACTTATCGTTACAGAAAAGTCTTCAAATTTTAATTGCGATATTGCTTTGCGAATACGTTCAGCAACTTTAAAAACTTGCTCTCTGTTAGCATCTGGCATAATAACTGCTAACTCCTCCCCACCATAACGTGCCGGCAAATCCATTTTTCTTACAATACTATTTATAATATTGCCAATTTTTTTCAGGACATTATCGCCTAATTGATGGCCATATGAGTCGTTAACAATTTTAAAGTCATCTATATCCATCATCAGCAAAGATAACTTTATATTATTTCTTTTTGCCTCTTCTATCTTCTGTCTTAGGACAACATCAAATACGTCCCTAAGATATAGTCCAGTCAGCTCATCTTTTGTAGTTGTTTTGGAGATAAATTCGCTTTTTTCTTCTTCAATTGAAACAGGGTTTAATAATTTATCCCTTATATTTGTAAGGTAATCCATTGTAGCAACTGATATACCTACATTTCGGTTAAGATCATGATTTAATTTCAACATATGAGCCACAATACTATTCCATAGTGATTTAGCCTCATCCTCTTCATAAGATTCATGGGTTAACACCAAAAGGATCTTTGAATATAGATTGCCAAAATACTTGTTTTCAAAGTATTTTCTTTCATCACCACCTTTGACGATCAATTCAATATCGGCTATCGAAAGTGAACTTTCATCGAGATCAATAATATCTTCGAGCTGTTTGTCATTTTCTTTCAATTGACCTTCAGTCTCCATATAATTTTTGTTATAGTTATCAATATTATAAACTCATGGTTAATTAGAAGGATGTTAGCTTGCCAAAGTCTGAACTTCTCTGTTTGTGCAGCTATGTGTCTTCAACATTGAAGCTAAATTTCATTAATTACTCGCTATTTCTGATTGCCATTTAACTAATATCCAAGCTCCAGGTTGGTTATTTTTTGTGTTGGGTCATAATCATAGGTCGAATACTCAAAGATCAGCATCCTGGGTTCTGTTTCACTCAGTGAATATCCGCAGATTGAATCATATTCGGATACATCTCCATAGGCTTCTTTTAAATTAGGCTTTGGAAACCATATAACACCATCCGGTTCATTGCAAATTTATTATTCGTTGCAAGAACAGATCGGGCTAAAACGACTGGAAGCCCTGCCGTTTATTCAAAGCGGTTCATATGATAGAAATATGAGTTTTAAAACTCGGTTCTCATGAGTTCAACCGTGTCGGAAATGCTCCTATTTTTTTGGTCGCTTCATCCACTTTAAAATTTGTCTCAATTAGGAATCAAAAACGACCAAGTCTATTATTGTGGGGCAGTAAAATTTTATTTTGTCCTATGATTTAATCTTCCAGTGCTCACTATTAGGGCACCTAATAGTCAAGGTTTATTGCATATAAGTTGACCCTTTGAAAATATTCAATAATTCGAATGATATCTTTAACAAAATTGTCCTTGATTTTTCTTGGAAGAGACTACCGTGTATATATGGTATAAAAATGGGTTATGTCATCTAAAAATTCACTGGGTATTTCTTTTCCGAATAGTCGCCCTAAAAAAAAGTCAAAACTGGTTAAAAATAGACACATTAAAACACCTTATTTCCTTTTTGAAATCCATTCCCATTAAGAATATTTTAGGCTATAAAATCTACGTCCCTTAAAGCTATGGGGTCTGAATAGGTTATCTTTACTGAAAAATTGTTCAGATCAATTCGTGCGGTCACTTGATATTTATTTTGAGTCCAGTTTAGAAACAACTTGTTCCCATTTGTTTTTAAAATATTGAACTGTCCGTTAAAGGCAGGATAATTGTTCCTGAACTCCATCAACCTCAACAGTCTTTGAACGACTGGTTTTTGCATCTCTTTTTTTATCTCTTCCAAAGAATAATTGTGGCGGTTGATATTTCTTCCCAATTTGGTTTTTTCAACCTGTTCAATATCGTTTTCTCCTGCCAATATTCCCACATAATAAACCTGAGGAATCCCAGGCGAAAAAAATTGAATCGTTCTTGCGGTGATATATGCATCGTCATTACAACCAAGGGCAGAATAATAGGTACAGTTGACCTGGTAGATATCCAGGTTCTGATAGTCCGGACCTGAATAAGCCTTTTTAACATTGGATCCCTGCTTATAGAGTTCTTCAATTGTCAGGTCGATTTCATCCTGATCTAAAAGGCCTACCACATCAACCACTCCAATACCGTCATGTGTATCAAGGGTTGTTATCTGTTTTTTAGGGCATTTTCTAAGCCATGACTTAAGTTTTTTACTTTTATGGGTATACAATGCATGCAGAACAAGCATTGGTAAAGCAAAGTCATAACACCAATACCCTTTTTTAGCCAGTTTAAGCTGATAGGAATAATGCTCATGAACTTCCGGAAGAATTTCAGTGTCAAAGGCAGATGCATAATCATTAAACCAGTCCAAAAGTTCCCATATTCTGGGCTCCAGAAAAAAACAGTTCGTACCAATTTCAATTGTTATATAAGCAATGGCATCCAGACGAATCATTTTGGGGCGATTTCTGGATAGGCGGATTAAAAATTTTCGCATGACTTCCCGGGTCTTGGGAGAGTTATAATCAAGATCAATCTGTTCCTGATCAAAGGTGCACCATATTTTTTCAAGGGAACCATTGGGTCTTTCAATGACCTGATAAGGCGGCCTGGGTTTTCGGGTATATACCTTTTCCAAATCTTCATCACTGATCCAACCTTCAGGATGAAGCTTATCAAACGAAAGGAACATATCTGCATACTCACTGGCAGGCCCTTTTTCTATATAATCCTGAAAAAATAGGCTCTGTCGTGAAACATGGTTGACCATAAAATCAATTATCAGATCAAAATCCTTACCAATCTTTTCGATATCATCCCACGTGCCGAATATTGGATCGACCTCATCATAGCTAATGGGTGCAAATCCCCTGTCTGATGATGATGGATAAAACGGAAGTAGGTGGACTCCATATACAGCTTTGGAAAAATACTTGCGCAGCGCATAATGCAGTTCGGCAAGATTGGTTCCCATACTATCAGGATAAACAATCAACTGAATCTTATTTTTCAATGCCATTTTCTTCAACCCTTTTTTGCTTTAGCAATAAACCTATAATAATTTATCCCTTCAATCATACCCGCTGCAAATGTTTTTTTAGCAAAATAAATATTTCTCAATGATTTCATCTTTTCCAATTCAGGGCTGTAATTGCCGACAACGATACCCAGCGGTTCACCTTTGAGCATTTCCTCATCATTGCCAGAATCACCGCAGATTAAAAAATTTTTGAGCGGGATAGACCATTTGTAGCTCAGATAACGGATTGCCTTCCCTTTTGAAGCCCTATAAGGCAGAATATCAAGATATTTTTCATGAGAATAGATTAAATTGTAATGACAGCGCTGCTGGGTAAGAATATGATGAATTTTGGGCAAGCGCTCTTTTCCAGGTGCCATATTATAACTGAGTTTGTAGGAGCCTTGACCCGCTTTTCCCTGCAGTTGAAGATAGTCAACATCCTGTAGTCTCGATGTGATGACGTCTCGTTTCCAATTTTTTGAAATATGAGTTTCCCAACCTTTATCATGGAGGAGAGAGTCACCGTATGTGATCTGGCTTCCCACAGAGGATATAATGATATCAGGCTTTATAATGCCGTTTGCCCTGAGAACTGTCATTGCAGATTCAAAAACCCGGCCGGTAGCAACACCGAAACCGATGCAGTCCTTATACTGTGTTAGCAAATCCATCAGCTGCCTGAGCTCTTTTTCATTGCCGCCGAGCAGGGTATTATCAATGTCAGTAATGAGAATATAGTTTAAATTTGCCAACCGCTTACCGATACTTGGGGCTGATACTTCGTCATTCATATTTGAAATTTCATAATGCTGACAAAGGGATGTCATCTTTTTCACATAGGTATCAACATGGCTTTCCCAGGTATAATACTTCCTTGTATTTATTACGGCGTTTTTTGAATGAAAATTCCAGGTTTCCGGATTGACGATAATTTTCTTTATGGCATTGGAAATAGATTTTGTATCTTTTGGATCTACAAGCAGACCACCATTGCAGTTTTTATTGATATCCTTGGGTCCACCGTCATTCGTCGCCACAATTGGCAGACCGGTGGCCATGGCTTCAAGTAATGTGATTCCAAACGGTTCCACAAGGGCGGGGTTTACAAACACTCCTTGTTTTTCTGCACAGATTCGGTACAGCTCCGGCACTTCATGCTCAAAATCATGTTTTTTAGGTATGGCCATTTTTCCGTACAGGTTATACTTGTCCATCAGCAAAAGCATGCGGGTTAACACGTCCCGCTCGCTGTCTGATTTCTTTGTGATATCTTTTCTGATACCGGCAAAAACAGCAAGGTTGGCAATTGCCTGCAGGTCGATATCTTCACCATAGGCCTGGATCAACCCTTCGATATTCTTTCTCTTGTCAGGGCGGCACAGTACGAGAATCATGGGTTTGTCCGGATGCTGGAAAAATCGATTTAATTCCCGATTCAATGATTCCTTTGTAAAAAGGGCCTCTTCTTTTTGTTCACTGGTAGAAAAATCATTATGATAAAATGGATAGAATTTCTCTATACCAATGCCTGGTGGAATCACTTCATATTTGGGTAATGTCCGATTCCGGTAGAGATCGTATTGTTCATTTATCTCCTGATTTGTACTTGTCACAACAAGGTCTGCATATTTGAGTATTTGTTCCTCGACATTGATTCTATGATCAATTTTCAGTTTTTTGTTGATGTCATCAATAATAAGACCTTCGCCCAGTAATCTGGCTTTTTTGGATCGTCCTAAAGAATGACCGGTGTAGACAAAAGGAATACCAAACACCCTGGCGAGTTCTTTGGCAACATACCCGGCATCTGGATAATGACCATGCAGGATATCCGGAATAGCCTCCTCAAGCTTGATAAACCTGATGGTTTTATCGACAAATTCATCAAGAAACGGCCATAATCTTTCTTTTCGAATATATTTTCGCCCTCCGCACTGGATTCGGATAATCCTGAATTTGTCATTCACCTGTTCAATCGGAAGACTGTAATCACTCGAGTAGGCTTTGTCTTTTATCAGACGGGTAAAGAGGTCCACTTTTCCGATTGCTTCATTTTTTGAAAGGGTTTTGCATAATTCAATAACATATTTGATCTGTCCACCTGTATCCGAGTCTCGTCCAAGTTCCATGTTTTGTGCCCGGACTAACCCATGTATACTAAACATTTGTAAATATAACGTCTTTTTAGGCATTATTTCATTCCCAGTTTTTTTGCCAATGGTTGATAGATTGATAGATCGTCCGGAAGTGCTCCCCTGCTTTGACAGATATGGGAGGCAAACTGAACAGCAAGTGCAGTGGTTTTTTCTACTGGCAGGCGGTTGGTAATTCCGGCGGCACAGATGGCAGCATAAGCATCCCCAGCTCCTACAGTGTCAACAACATGCTGAATCTTCAAGATAGGTTTTTCATGGTGATGGTGGTGATGGAACCAATGGCTTGCCTGATCTCCCATTGTCAGAATCACTGTTTTGATATGATACAGATCCATCAATTGAACAGTCCGGTATTCAAGGGAACCGTCGGTTAAAAACCAGCTGGAAATTTCATCGAATTCATCCTGGTTGATTTTTAATGTATCTGCCATCAGCAATGCGTCCTTTATGGACTGCCGGTTATAGCAGTCAGGCCTTAAATTAAGGTCACAAAATGTGCTGGTATGTTGCGGTTTTTGATTCATCATTTCATGAAATCTTTCTGCACTGGTTTTCCTTCGCTGTATCAGGCTTCCGAAATATATCATTATCAAATCCGGATAAAAATACTGCTCGGGTATGATATCAAAATCGATATAATCATATGCCTTATCCGGAACGATGATAAAACGATGACCCGTTCCCTTAAAGGTTTCAACCTCAACAATACCGGTACCATGGTCGGCATCAATCTGGATATCCTGCGTATCAAAACCATGGTCCGCCAGAAACGTTAGTATTTCTTCACCATTCTGATCACTGCCGACTCTGGAAACGAATCGAACCGGAAAGCCTAATTTCTTTAAATGAAAGGCAAAATTAAAAGGTGCACCACCAATACGTTTACCATTTGGAAAAATATCAAACAGTATTTCACCGATAATTAAAAACATAGTTCACGTTTTTTTTAAAATAAATTCAGTTGAGAATGGTCATTGCCTAAATATAATACCATGGGTTAATCTTTACGTTTAATGTTCCCACCGGCTATGAAGATTACAATATTCCCGTGCAGCAACCTGACTAGCAACAGTTTTAAATGTAGCCACATTTCTCACATTTGTATACTTGGTATTTTTCTGCCATGTTTACTTCTCCTTAGTTCGTTGTTACTAAAATTTTAAAATCGCTCCAAATGATCTTCATGAGGTGCCGATATGTAGCTTTATAAATATCCTTAAGATCGTTTTTTTCCAATTTTCTGCTGCAGTTCCTTGTTGATCTGTCCATCAACAGGTCGTCCATAGTATTCATAAAGTCTTTTTTCATATTTAGATTTTATTGGCTTGCCTGGATCAAATTCAGGACTTTCTTTGATTTTTTCTTTTGACAGGTTTACTGAAAAATTCGAATTCAACCAGCTAATAGCCTCGACCCAATTCAAACTTAACATCACTTTTTTCCCACCAGGGAACCAATTTCTGGTATCGACAACTATATATCTCAAAGCCCAGGTTTGATCATCCACAATAATGTCTTCCAAGTGTCCGATATCCCCATTTAAAGCATTTATGGAGTATCCTTTTACTTTTTTGAAAGACCGAAGATGATTTTTTTCATCAATCATCAGTTTTAACAAGTTTGGTATATCTTCATCAAATTCAGAAGCAAGGGAGATTGATAAGTCTGTCGGGAAGGCAGCGTGTCCCCATAACCCATTGCTGGACCAATACGACGGATATCCAAAAAACTGATTTATTTTTTCTTCATACTCTCTTGAAACAGGTTCGTCAACAGTCTGAGATGGACAATCTTCAAGTTGTTCTTTTGAAATATTAAGATTTATAATTCTTGCAGACCAGTCAGGGTTACTAATCATTAAAGGTGAAATTAAAACTTTTTTATCAAAAAGCCATTTTCCAGTATCTGCTAACAAATATCGTATGGTCCAGCAATCATCATCAAATAACAAATCTTTGCAATTACCAACTGATTTCCCCTCTATTAAAAGCTCATAACCAATAATTTCATTTATGTTTCTTAACATGTTACCTCCAATACCTACCTTTTGGCCAGCTCCATCTCATCAATCACTTTCCATTGTTCTTCAACAGCTTCCGGAGATAGACCATGGCTAATTTTGAATCCATATCGTTTCCAGAGGAAATCCTCAATGCTCAACCATTTGCCTTTGAATTGAATTTTTTTGGTTTTCGCGCACATAGTAAGAATGTTTTCAACAGCTCTGATCCTTTGTTGAGATGTACGAAGTTTTTGCTGTGTTTTCTTTTTATATGTGAGCTGTTTAGCTCTGCGTTCCGTAATATCAGCAGCAAAAACAATAGCTGTTTTCACCTTATCCTGCTTTAAAACCGGAGAAATGCGACAAGAAAACCATGAAAACCGGTTCGTGTTGATTCGTCCTTTTAATTCACATGTAACTGACCTTTTTAACTCAAAGGCATCCTGGATCGCTATTTTAAGCCGTTTATGATGTGTTTTAGATACGGCATCTAAAAAATTTTTACCTTCAAGGTCCTTAGTGACTTTTTGTGAAGTAAAAATAATAGTCCCGGATGCATTAATGAGAAAAATACACTCTTCCGTGTGATCGATTATCATTTTAAAAAACTCTGTAATTTCTGTGTACATTAGGTGTCACTCCGTTTTAAAAATCATCTTTTGCGCCATTATATAACAGGAATGTCTTGAGAATTGCTGCAAAATGATGAAACAATTTTAAGGTTATTTTCAACATGGATCCCCCCTAATGTTAGCTTCACCGCATTGTAAGCATTTTGGTATAAATGTTCATTATTCACATAACCGGACAATGTTACAGCTCCATCTGTCACAGATATGGTTATTTTGTCTCAATCACTTCTCCTGTAATCATTATAGGGGATGCTTCAATATCCTCTGCCGCCATCATGGAAACCACCCTGTTGAATGCACTTTCTATCATCAGTTGCTCCCAGTCTTCCAGTTTCGAAAATTTGGAAGTGAATTTTTCCTGAAGCAATGGCGGTACTTTTTCTAATATCGCTTTTCCTTTTTCAGTAACCATAAGGTTGATTTTGCGTTTATCCGTAGTGTCTTTGTCTCGATCTAAATATCCCTGATATTCAAGGCGTTTCGTAATGTTAGTCACTGTTGCCTGGCTCAAACTGACATCTTTGGATAGCTGGGTAACCGATATCAACTCTTTATCAACAACAGTTTGTAATATGATCAACTGAGGGCCGGTCAATCCAAACTTCTTTTTCAATTGAGTTGAATGCTGGTCTATGGCCTGAATGATTTTCCTTAGGGCTACCAACAAATTTCGACATCGTTGTTCATTTAAATCCATCATCCTAATCCTTTTATTTCAGGCTCAAATCTATCAGTTCCATATAATCCGCTTGCCTGTAGATAAAAAATTTAAATTCTACTCCATGCTTTTCTGAACCAATAAAGCATAGTTGTCTATGGTTTATGTTTATTGAAAAATAACGATAATGTCAATGCTTTCAGTAATTTTTTAGAAAAATATTCATATATTCTTGACAAAATGCATAGAATTCTATATATTTATTATGCTCCGAGGAGCCGAAATCGACTCAAGGACTCAAGATCTTTTTTGCAAGTTTGATTTTTTTGTCTCTTTTATGGATTCTGTCGGTGCAAGGAACAATGTGTATAAAAAATGGATATGCACGATAACATTAACCATCTATCAATAGGAGATGATATGTGCGGTATTTGTGGTGAACTTTTCTTTAATGATCACCCTGTAAATGAAAAATCTGTAAAAATTATGAATAAAGACATGATCAAACGAGGCCCTGATCATGAAGACACCTACCACGGCATATGGGCCTCATTGGGTCATCGTCGTTTAAAAATCATAGATTTAAGTGACGAATCCAATCAACCTTTTATTGACCCGAAATTGGGATTAATCCTGGTTTTTAATGGTGCCATTTACAATTTTAAAGAACTTCGAAAAGAGCTGGAACAATTGGGTTACACGTTCTATTCAAGAGGCGATACTGAAGTGATACTCAAGGCCTATCATGCTTGGGGTGAGGACTGCGTTAAAAAGTTCAACGGTATGTTTGCTTTTGTGATCTATGACCAAAAAAACAATTGCGTATTCATGGCCCGGGACCGTTTGGGCATCAAGCCATTATATTTTTTCAAAACACCAGAAAGTTTGATCTTTGCATCTTCACTGCCCGCCATTTTGAAAACTGGCAACGTCGCAAAAAACATCTCAAAAGAAGCACTTCATTTTTACATGTCGCTTCATGCAGTTGTTCCGGCACCCTATACATTGATTGAGGGTGTAAGAAAGCTTCCGCCTGCAACAACGATGACAATTAAAAAGGACGGAACAGTGATCCAGCGGCCTTATTGGAATTTGAATTTCGAACGGGACAATGAGGAAGGACAATACACGTTTGAAGACTGGAAACAATATCTCGCCACGGCGTTCATGGCTGCAGTAAAAAGACGACTGGTTGCGGATGTGCCGGTTGGTGTCCTATTGTCCGGCGGCATAGATTCCAGCCTGATCGTTGGCTTGCTTGCCGAAGCAGGTCAAAAAGATTTAAAGACATTTTCAATTGGATTTGAAAGTGTTGGTGGAGAAAAAGGTGATGAGTTTATGTATTCTGATATCATCGCGCGTCACTTTGCCACTGATCATCATAAAATCAGGGTAAATTCAGACCAGGTATTGCCTTCCATGACTGCATGCGTTCAAGCAATGAGTGAACCCATGGTTTCTCATGACTGCATTGGATTTTATCTATTGAGCAAAGAGGTCGCAAAGCATGTTAAAGTTGTTCAAAGCGGACAGGGAGCCGATGAAATTTTTGGGGGATATCATTGGTACCCGCCAATGATGGACAGCGACAACCCAGTTCAAGATTATTGCAATGTTTTTTGTGACAGAACCAATGACGAATTCCAACAGATCGTTCACAATGATTTTCAAGGAGACGACTTTACATCTCAATTTATCGAAAAGCGTTTTTCTTTACCTGGTGCTCAGATACCGGTTGATAAAGCATTAAGAATTGATTCAACAATTATGTTAGTTGATGACCCTGTTAAACGAGTTGATAATATGACAATGGCCTGGAGTCTTGAAGCGCGCGTACCTTTTCTTGATCATGAACTTGTTGAGCTGGCTGCAAAAATACCTTCACAGCACAAGGTCGGAAACGGCGGTAAATACATATTGAAAGAAATGGCAAGAAGCGTCATCCCAAATGAGGTAATCGATAGGCCCAAGGGATACTTTCCTGTGCCTGCGTTAAAATATATTCAAGGCAAATACCTTGATTTTGTAAAAACCGTTCTTAAAAGTGATACCTGCAAATCCAGAAAAATAATACGCAATGAATACATCGATTTACTGCTTGAATCTCCGGAAGCTCATATTACTCCCCTTAAAGGTTCAAAGTTATGGCAGGTGACACTATTGGAATTTTGGATGCAACAAAATGGGATATAAGGAGTTTTCCAATGGAAAGAGCAAAACACAGGATTGAGAAAAATTACAGCCAATCATTAAGAAATTGGGAAAAAATTAAAAATCCAACTACTAAAGAGATGACACCCAATTCCTTTTCGGAAATGGGTTGGGGACGACTGGTATTCGCACATACATTCAACGCCAATGATAAAATAGTTGAAACCATGTGTTCTCATGGGGACATTTGCCGAGATATCGCCATGTATGTCATTGACCCTCATGTAATCATATCAATGGCGCATGACAAGTTGTTCATTGACCCGTCTCATACTTACCGGTTGTGGAATTATGATTATCGGTATGACAATCAAAAACAAAACATTGCTTTTTCAATAAATCGGCTTTCAAACGAAGATGAGGCAGAGCAGGTAAATGCCATATATGCAAAATGTCATATGAAAGGGGCAGACCCTCAATTTCTTTTGGACAAACACGCAAACAAACTGAGAACGTATTTTATTGCAAAAAGAAGAAGTGATGATCAGGTGATTGGAATTGTTACCGGAATAGATCACGTGGAAGCATTTAATGATCCTGAAGGCGGATCAAGCTTGTGGTCTCTTGCGGTAGATCCCCAGGCTGGCATCCCGAGTGTCGGCATCAGCCTTGTCAGGCAAATAGCTGCACATTATTTCACAAAAGCACGGGTATTCATGGATGTGAGTGTCATGCATAACAACGAGCATGCGATCAGTTTATACAAAAAGTTGGGGTTTCAACGTATTCCTGTTTTTTGCATTAAACGAAAAAATACAATCAACGAATCATTGTATATTCCAGAGAATAAAGATCTAAATCAGCTCAATCCCTATGCAAGACTAATCGTTGACGAAGCCAAGCGGCGGGGAATTGTTACGGATGCCGTTGATGCCGATTATGGGTTGTTCAAACTCAGCTTGGGGAGCCGATCCATCACATGTAGAGAGTCGCTGTCAGAGATGACGACTGCTGTTGCCATGACCAAATGTGATGACAAAAGTTTGACTCGAAAACTGGTTGAAAAGGCAGGGGTCACAGTACCACGCCAGACAAAACATGTTGGCCATGAATCAGATCTTGAATTCTTAGAAAAGGTAAAACGGGTTGTGGTCAAACCAGCCAGAGGAGAACAAGGTTCAGGAATCAGTGTGGACATATCAAATCCTGATGAATTGAAAGCAGCAGTCAAAAAAGCCGAAAGCGTTTGTTCTGTCGTGCTAATAGAGGAATATATACCGGGAGAGGATTTACGCATCATTGTCATTGACCATAAAGTTATTGCTGCCGCTGTGCGAAAGCCACCCTCTATTACAGGGACCGGCTCACATACCATTTCGGATTTAATTCATAAACATAATCGACGAAGGATGTCAGCCACAGGTGGTGAAAGCAGGATACCGGATGATGATGAGACATTAAGGTGTCTTAGAAAAGAAGGCTATAATTATGACTCAATACTTGAGAAAGGCAAAACAATTACCGTAAGAAAAACAGCGAATCTCCATACCGGAGGTACCATCCATGATGTTACCGACGAGCTTTCGGATGCACTTATAGCAGCTTCTGTTATCGTCAGTAAAACGCTTGATATTCCGGTGACCGGCCTTGATTTTATTGTTCCGGACATACACCTGAATGCCTATGCATTTATTGAAGCAAATGAAAGACCTGGGTTGGCTAACCATGAACCGCAACCAACAGCAGAGCGTTTTATCGACCTGCTTTTTCCTGAATCAGTGAGTTAAATAATAATGATAAAAATTGATGAACGTTACTTGCAAAACCAATTGATATCTCTACTGCAGATTCCGAGCCCCTCAGGATATACGGATCAGATTGTGCATTACGTCTGTACAGAACTCGAAACCCTGAACATACCTTATAATGTCACCCGAAGAGGGGCGATAAGGGCTACGCTGGCCGGTGAGATTGATACACTTGACCGGGCGGTTTGCGTCCATTTAGATACCTTAGGCGCGATGGTAAACCGATTCAAAACCAATGGCAGACTTTCCATCAGGCCCATCGGTACGTGGTCCAGTCGCTTTGCTGAAGGCACCAGGGTAACTGTCTTTACAGAAAATGAAAAATATCGTGGAACTATATTACCATTAAAAGCCTCGGGTCACGTATTTGGGGAAAAAATTGACACCCAGAAAGTGGGTTGGGATAATATTGAGGTTCGGGTAGATGCAAAGTGCCACAATAAATCAGATCTTGTAACCTGTGGTTTTGCACCTGGAAATTTTATTGCAATCGATCCATGTCCGGAAATTGATGATAACGGTTACATCAACTCCAAATATCTTGATAATAAAGCAGGGACCGCAATCCTATTGTCAGTGGCAAAAACCATACAGGACAATAAAATTAAATTGCCAATGGATTGTCATTTGCTTTTTACAATTAATGAAGAGATTGGTATTGGTGCCACAGAAGTTCTATATAATGATATAACTGAAATGGTTGTTATAGACAGCGCGATGGCAGCACCCAGACAGAACACAAATGAGTATTCAACAACGCTTGTGATGATGGACCAGTCCGGTCCATTTGATTACCATTTGAATAAGAAATTGGCGAAACTGTGTATAACTGAAAAAATACCTTTTCAACGGGATCTGTTTGAGTTTTACAGGTCTGATTCTGCGTCAGCCATTGAAGCAGGCAGTGACATACGGACCGCATTGATCGGATTCGGTGTGGATGGATCACACGGATATGAACGAACCCATATGTCGTCCTTAAAGCACACGGAAACGCTGTTATTAAGCTATATTCAAAGCAATCCCACTTTCAAAAGAGATGAGAATGAGATGGGATCAATTAATGGTTTCCCACATCAGCCGACACGCGACCCGATTAACATAGAAACATAAAGCGATTCCCAGGTAATTTATCGTTGAAACAAATTCAAATCATTATATAGAGGGCATTGCACATACTATGACGAAACAAACCAATACAAAAAAAGATCTTACGAAAAAGAAACTCATTAAAATTTTGGAAAAGATAGATTCAGAACGGATAAATCAAAATTTGAAAGAAGATTCTATTGCAAAGAAAAAACTTAAAAATTAAAGACACCTCCACACATGATCAAAAAAAAGGATATAATCAAAAATGAACTCCTAAAGGGAATCATTTCCGTTCGAATTAATACGCTGTGGAGAATGCTGTCTTTAAAATGCCATGGTGAAGGATTGCCTGCCCCAAACGATGAAGGTGCTACCGGAAAATATGATAACAAAGGAGCTATCTTTATACCCGGCGGGTTGATATACTAGGATGTTGATGAAAACGAAATTGTATACCATCGCCAATCTGAATTCTCATCAGCTTTATTTAGAAATCAGATTCGGTCTGCCATGCAATACGATAACGCAACACTACTATTTCAAGACGGTATTGCTAAAGGAATTAACCTTGATAGTGGTTTCTTTTCAAAAGCGGCCAGAACCATCAATATTTTTAAAAAAGCCGCATTCAGGAGAAAGAAAAAGATTAGTCCAAAAATTTTAATGCAATTAGACTCTGAAGATATTATCAAAAGTCATTGTCCAACCTAATCATTTTAGCGGATCGATATCAGATTATCAAACGAACTTCTGGTTTCAGGAAGTGTTGATGGAGAAAACAGCTTTGACTGCCGGATAACCTCCCAGTTTAAAAATCCCAAAGGCATTGTTATGGGTGACCCAAAGCTTCACTATGAAGGGAAATACAGGTTTGCCCAAAAGCCATTAAAGGCAAAAAAGATCAAATTGCCGACATTTACCCCTGTATCCTGGGAAGGCGATCTTGAACCCCTTGTGTATAATCCCAAGCGCCTGTTCATGTTCGGCCTTTTTAGCACCATAACAGATATTAATTCCTTTGACGGAAAAACTTTGATCACAACCATGGAAGACAAAAGCGAAAAAGAGTTTTTCAAGGGAATCAAAGATCCTAAGTTTGTGGCAGCTCCCATCCTGGTTGATGCCATGTTCCAGACGGGTGGCCTTTTAGAGTTTTTTACCACCTCAAGAACAGTTCTGCCATATAAAATCAAGTCCTTGAAATTTTATGCCAACCTTGAGAAAAATAAAAAATATTTTTGTATCACTCAAAAGAAAGCTTCGGGTGAAGAGACCAATACCTATGATTTAAAGCTAATTGACAAAAAAGGGAATGTCTTTGTTGAGGTGGATAGTTTTGAAATGGTAAAACTCAACCAGCTTGATCCTGAAGACAGGATAATTGACCGGGTTGAATTTAGTTTTTAAGAAGAAAAACAAGGCTCAAATGAATCCAATGGAAAACCTATCATTTAGGGAATTTGGCAATACCGCCATTTTCCCTAAATGGTATTTAAGAGAAAGGGGTCACATCTTGAATAGTGAATAAGGATTTACAAATTGATTGCTTTAATCTAGTATTTTCCCTATGAGTAGACCATGGAGAATCGAATATCCCGGTGCGCTTTACCATGTGATGTCACGGGGCAATGAACGAAATCCTATATTCCCCGGATAATGACGACAGAATACTATTCCTGGATTTGATGGGTGAAACTGCGGAACGGTTTAACATTGAGATTTATGCATATGTTCTCATGACAAATCATTACCATATCCTGTTAAAAACAAATGAGAGCAACTTATCCCGAAGTATGCAATGGTTCAGCAATATTCCCTTGAAGAGATCAGAAATGCCCTGGGGATAAGCTATTCAGCCGTAAGTAAAAGTGTTGCATCAATTAAAGCTGCATTTGAAAGGGACAAGGTTTTAAAAAAGGATTACGAAATACTTAATTCACAATTCAAGATGTGACCCCTTTCTCGGGAATCATATTTGATCTATGGCGGGTATAAAACCTATCTCCGGAACAATGTTCAAGTCATTAACTGCCAGGGTATTTCCGGTATATTGGATTGAATTTCCCATGATTGAAGAAAACAGAATCAAAGGTTAGCTGAATAAAATAAAAACTCTATATAAAAAATACCTGCTTGCTTTGATTCTTTTTATCATCTAAAACCAATTTGGTTGTCAGGATCAATGAATAAGTTTGGTTTTACTTGGCAGAAACATTTTTGGAAATGAATGCAATGAAAGAACTGACCATAAATATCAGCAAGGATTTCAGTAAATATATCGGCCCCAGGGAAAAAAGGATTGCCGAATTTTCCGGGGAAGATTTCAGGGAACGTTTCCTGGAAGAAAATTTTGAAAAATATGACAGGATTCATATCGAGCTGGACGGCACCCTTGGATATCCCTGGGATTTCCTTGATGAAGCATTTGGTGTAATAGCAAGGAAGTACGGCCCCAAAAAGTTCTGGGAAAAGTTTGATTTCATTTCAATCAATAATTATGTCACAGAGAAAATCACATATATTGTGAACCATTCAAAAAAAGAGAACCCGTAGAAACAATAAAAAAAAGATAGACTGTTTATAAGTGTTGAATCCTGTTTTAATATTATAAAATCAGGAAGATTTAAGGAAAAGCCCTGGAAGCATGGTGGTTTCAATAAACTGCTGTTGTTTTTTAAAATTATCTGGAGTGTCATCTGGTTCAAGGTGTATTTCATCTCCAAAGGTTAAGATTACCTTTGAAAAAGGTTTTGGAAGCATGAATCGGTCCCATGAATTGAAAAACCAGGCTTGTTCTGCCCGGATATAAAAAGGTACGACAAGAGCATCTGTCTCCCTGGCCATTTTAATGACCCCGGCCTTAACTTTCCCTATGGGTCCTGTAGGGCCGTCAAGGATATGGGCACCAAACCTGTGTTTTTTCAGATGCTCAATCATGGCATTCATGGCTTTTTTTCCTCCCCTTGAGGATGAACCCCTCAGGGTATGCCATCCGCATCGATTGGCTACACCTGAAATCAGTTCGCCATCCCGGCTTTGGCTTATCATGATACCTGGATTGAACTTTGAATAGGTTTTAAAGTGTCGAATGGCAGAGAAAAATTGCTGGTGCCAGGCGCAAAGAAGGATGGGCCGGCCTTGTTTCAATAGATCCTGCCATTTTTGCTCGTTTGCGATGCGCAGCCGAAAAGTCATGCTGTAAATCTGGATAAAGTAATAGACAAAAATAATAAAGGGTCGGGTATATATGATGAATTTCAATTTTTTAAACATTTAGGCTCTCTTAAAATTAATTAAATTCTAAGAACTTTAACAGTTTTACTGGATAAGGCAATAAAATTCAGGGTTTCCTCATTATTCTTCAGTTTGAATCATAATTTTCATTCAGCACGTTCCTGATTTTCAATAATCCGGATAGTTTTCCATTTGCCTTTATAAAACCTTGTAAAAATCATAATGCAAAGCAAAAACAGGTAAATGGTGATGCAGGTCCATGAAAAATAAAGCCCCATCCCAAATTGTGTTACTCCCACCCATACGGGTATAAATAAAAAAAAGACAGCAGCAAGGCCCATGCTCCACATTATAAATCTGGAATCGCCTGCGCCTTTTAGAACTCCCATATAAATAATATTAATGGAATCAAAGAAAAGATAAGCCGCTACAAATCTTAAAAGAATGATTCCCATGTCTATGATGTTTTTCAGATCCGCCGGTGCAAGATCAGCTGGTAAAAATATCTTTATCAACGGGGTGGGGAAAAATATAAAAAGCAGGACCAGCCCAAATACATAAGAAAGAGCAATATGGGCGGTAGCGTTGGCGGCAATAACTGCTGAATAAGGTTTCCCGCCTCCCATAGCCTGGCCGACCAAGGTGGAAACTCCCATGGAAAAACCAAACATTGGCATGTAGGAAAGGGAATTGATGGACATGACCAGATTGGTGACTGCCAGTTCTTGTTTTCCAAGTCTCCCTACAAGGAGGATAAAAAAAGTAAAAGCAAGAATATCAAGAAAAAATTGAACCCCTCCTGGTATCCCGAATTTCATCAACCTCATGAAAAGCTCTGGATTGAATCGTCTGACCGTCCATACTCCGAAGCGTTCATTATATTTTTTTTTAAAAATTAAAACGATAAAAATAAATGCAATAAGTATCCATGACATAACGGTTGCAAGGGCCGCCCCCTGAATGCCAAGTTCAGGAAATCCCCAAACCCCGTTTATAATTGCATAATCTAAAGGGATGTTAAAAACAGTTCCTATGATATGGACCAGCATAACGTTTCTGGTCAATCCTCTTCCTGAATAAAAACAGGAAAGTGTGGTTCCCAGGATACTGGCACCCGTACCATAGCACAGTATACGAAAATAAATGACTTCAAGCTGTTGTATCTCAGGATCATGACCGATAAAAGCAAATAATTTGACAGCTGGAAGCGCTATAAGTGCCATAAGAACAGCACCGAAAATTGAGAAATAGATCCCCTGCCACAGGGATGCACCAACGCCTTTATTATCATTGGCACCAATATACTGGGCAATGAACACATTTACATATCCTGCAGTGCCTAGGAAAAAAGATGTGAATAAAAAAGAAGTTATTCCCGCAGGCATTGAAGCAGCCAATGCATCCATTGAATACCTGCCAAGAAAAATCCGATCTGTAAACTCCATCACGGTAGTTGCGCCCATGCTCAGTACCAGGGGCAGACTTATTCTGAGAACCTCTTTGTATTTACCGAAAGTAAAAAAAGCCATATTATTCACAATTTTTCTTGACCTGGATCATGATGTCTTTTATATTTTTTTTTGTCTTTAAAACAGAAGCCTTCATAGCATCTGAGCCATGTATTGTGCAAATAATATATAATTTAAGTTTTGTATAAAATTTTCAACAAATTTTTCCATCTGTTTTGTTGCAAATGATAGACCCACAGGTTTATCAAAAGTACTTCAATGTGAATGAGATTTTTTTTGCATTGGATTTTTTTTTGATGTAAAGTGATTTTGAATATTCCTTTTACCATGTTTAGTTCTGCAAATTTTTAAAGAGGGGACTTGTGAAATCAAAATTTCTTTTTAAATGGTTTTTAATATATACTTTAATTGGGTATTTTATCATTCACCCTGTATTTATGGGTATTGGTCATTTTATGCATCAAGGAAATTTATATACCCTTCATTCATTATATGATTTTGTATTGAACTCGTTTTCTTTTAAAATGATGCCATGGGGTATTATTATAGCCCTTGCCTGTGGAATTATTGGTTACCTCTACCAAAACCTCCGGTTAAATGAGGATCTGCTTCAAAATGCCAAGATGGACCTGGAAAGGAAAGTTGAGATAAGAACAACAAAATTATCCAAAGCCAACCAAGAGCTTACAAGAGAAATTTTTCAACGCAAGAAAGCAGAGGCCGGGCTGATAAATAAGGCACGTTTATCAACACTGGGTGCTGAAATTGGAAGTGCGCTTGTCCAGAGAGAAGGTCTGGAAAGCTTATTACAGCTTTGCACAGAATCTATTGTCAAAAACCTTGATGCAGCTTTTGCTCGAATTTGGACTCTGAACGAAAAAGAAAATCAATTGGAATTAATGGCAAGTGCTGGAATGTATACACATAAAAATGGGAATCATTGTTCTATACCCGTCGGAAAATTTAAGATTGGTAGAATTGCTCTGGAGAAAAAACCGCATTTGACCAATAAGGTCATCGGTGATTCTCAAATAAGTGACCAGGAATGGGCCAAACGGGAAGAGATGATAGCCTTTGCCGGGCATCCTCTTGTTGTATCTGACAGGTTGGTAGGTGTGCTGGCGATGTTCTCCAAAAAGGCGTTGCGTGAAGCTGATCTGAAAGCTCTGGCATCAATCTCAGATGAAATCGCACTGGGCATTGAGCGAAAAAAGGCGGAAGATAAGATTCATTTTCTGGCATATTATGATGATCTGACAGGTTTGCCGAATCGAAGTTTCTTTAAAAAGCTTTTGGAAAGAAAGATTGAAGATGCAGAGCGTTATAGACAGACATGCTCTATCGTCATTATTGATTTAAATGATTTTAGCAGAATTAATGATACCTTTGGACATAGTATTGGAGACGAATTTCTTAAAACCGTCTGTTCAAGATTGTTAAACACCTTGCGAAGCAGCGATAATGTTGCACGCATGTTCGAGGGCCGCATTGCCCGGATGGGGGGCGATGAATTTATTGTTTTATTACAAGGGCTTGATAGCTTTCTGGATGCCAGTCGTGTTGCTCACCGAATACTCAATGGGTTATCACGGGTTTATGAAATGGGTGGTCATGAACTATTTATAACTGCGAGCATAGGTATTGCTTCTTTTCCAGATGATGGCAAAAATGCTGACGACCTCATAAAGAACGCAGATACAGCACTCAATTATGCAAAGAAAAGTGGTAAAAACAATTTTCAATTCTATTCGAAACCAATGAATGACGCTTCTCTTGAACTTTTGGCCATGGAAACCAGTCTTCGTCAAGCTATCAAAAATAAGGAATTTTTGCTCTATTATCAACCCAAGATTGATTTAACGACAAGAAAAATTATCGGAATGGAAGCCCTGGTACGTTGGAAAACAAAAAAGGGAGAATTAATTTCTCCAGCTAATTTTATTCCCCTGGCTGAAGAAAATGGCCTTATCGTACCCATTGATAAGTTTGTAATGCAAACCGGATGCCTCCAGAACAAAATCTGGCAGAGGGCTTGCAAGGAAAAGATTGGTGTGGCGATAAATGTTTCCGGGGCCCAGTTCGGGCAGGAAAATTTTGTTAAAGAAGTCTTAACTATTTTAAAAAATACCGATCTTGATCCACAATATCTTGAACTGGAAATTACAGAAACAACAATAATGACAAATCCTAAGAGAGCAGTTCAAAATCTTAACGAGCTTAAAGATGTGGGTATAAAGATTTCATTGGATGACTTTGGTACAGGGTATTCATCACTTAGTTACCTGCAGAGGCTGCCGATTGATTCTTTAAAAATCGATATTTCCTTTATTCGAAATGTGGCAAATGATCCTAATGATGCAGCGATTGTAAAGACAATCATAACCATGGCTCAGAATCTAAATTTAAGGGTCATAGCAGAAGGAGTAGAGGATGAATATCAATTTGAATTTTTAAGGAAACATAAGTGTGATGCCATACAGGGTTATTTATTCAGTCCTCCCGTACCGGCAGAAGAATTCTTTGATTTATTGACCCGGGGAAACAATAGTAATTAAAGAAAATCATAAATATTTTTCCCCATTCTATATCTTGGCACCCTCTTTGCGAGTTCGTAGGGTATTATGCCTGAAAAGGGATATGGATATAACCAAAGAAAAAACCAAACAGGAGATATCGAAATGAATGAAAAATTTGTAAAAATTAAGATCGTTCAATTTAACAGCAAAAAAAATGGGGCGCAGTAATCATGACTTTAATGGTTCTCGCTGCCCTTGCCCTGATAGTGAGTTCCTGTGAAAGGCCCGGATATTGTGGCAGGGGGCATCACTATTACATGCAAGAGAATGATAGATCAGGATATTAATGCATTAAGAAAAAGATAAAATGTATACAATAATTTTTTTTGCCATAAAAAAAATCGTATGAAAAGGCTTTCACTGCTAATGATCCCAACAGCATTGCGGCCGAATTTAAACCTTGACAGGTATTTAGGGAGAATATATTCTTTTTTCTGTCGAACAGGTTAATTAAAATACGAAGTTAAGGTGGCATTACACATTGAAGATATCCCATTTGGGTATAAAACTTTCTGTTGCGGTCCTTTTGGGATTGATTTTGATATCTTATACGGTATATTGGAAAGCAATTTCAACTCTTTCCGATCACATGACATCTCTTGCAAAGGTTTCCAATCACCTGACCAACGGGGAGATATTCCATTCGTCGGTCCATTCCATGCTGATGGATATAGCGGATTATTCCAGCAAGATCAGGTATGGAGAGGATTCCCAAAGGGCGGATGCGGCAATCCTTAAACTCCAGACTTACCTGGATCATATGGCTGGCGGCGTGGCGAAAAAAATGGTGTCTGAAATCACGGCCCGAATGGCGAAGGAGCACATAGTTTTCAAGGACTATACTGAACAAATCATCCGGCGGGAGAATAGTATCACCGATATAAAGGAGGTGCAGCAGGCTCAAAACTTGTTCAATAATATCTTCATTGAGTATAAAAAATTGCACCACCACCATAACCAGATGCGAAACGATCTCGATACCAAAACTCAGTCGATTCGAAAATCAATTCGTATCATATTGCTGATACAGATCGCCATCGCATGTATTGTAGGGCTTTTGGTGATTGTCTATCTGGATCGAATGGTTTTAAAGGTATTTGATCTTACAGAGAAGCTGGCTTTGCATGACAAGCTTACAGGTCTTTATAACCGCCATGGCCTTGGCCGCATTGTTTCAGAACTGGAAAACCCAAGAAGCGGTGATCGAAAGGCTTACGGTATAGCCCTTTTGGATATCGACCATTTTAAGCGGTTCAATGACAATTACGGGCATCCGGCCGGAGATCAATTACTTGTATGTCTAGCAGATGTTCTTTTGAAGGCTGTACGAGCCCAGGACCGGGTGATACGATTCGGTGGAGAGGAAATTCTGATTATACTTTCCCGGACGGATATTTCCGGAACCCGTCAGGTGGCTCGGAAAATATGTGATATTGTGGCCGGGACAGCGTTCGATCTAAAGGACGGTAAAGAACCAAAACAGGTTACTGTCAGCATCGGTTATGCGGCTGTCTCCCATGATGGAGGTTCTTTTCATGACCTGACAAAGATAGCGGACGAGCGTCTTTATGAGGCGAAAAACAGTGGAAGAAACAGGTCGGTTGGGCCATAGAAAATTAAAAGAATATCATGGTCTGCCCATGTTTGCCAAAGGGTAAACTGTATGTTTAGCAAGGGCACCAGCAGTTTAGTTAAGCCGGCACCCTTTTTTTTCTTAAATACATATGAAAATTACCTGATTTCATATTCAAATTTGTCAACGAGTTTTTTATCACCTAAAATTGCTTTAGATGAAATGGTGTAAACCCCTTTTTGTTTCATGTCGGCTGTAGTGCCGAATCCCTCGCTCATGAACATTCCCATGGCTTTTTGAGTAATCCCCTGGGCATTCTTGATCATAAATCCAACCTTTCCCTTAAGGACGGGTTTATTATTTTTGTCTGTTATATAAACCATGAGGTGGTGTGGTTTATCCATTGCGGTTTTCTCTTGAATATTTGTTTTTTCATCACGGAGATCCATGAAGTGGTAAGACAAAGTATACCCGCCCATCGCAGATTCGCGAATCAGTTCACCTATTTTGTTTGATTCCATCATGCTGTGCATTTTCATGTCACTGCTTGCAGCAAAGACAAAACCGGTACAGAAAACAGAAAAAATAAGAACGCTTATTATCAGTTTTATCAGGTTTTTCATTTTAAAATCCTTTCCTTAACTAAATGTTTTTATGTGATTTTTCATAAACCCAAAAATATTATTCGTTTTTATTTTGATACTCCTGTCTATTATAAAATTCTCCTGCTCCATTGTCGTTTTGTCTATTATTATATCTTTGACTTTGATTTAATTGGTCACCTTGGTCGTCCAAGTTATAACCCATACCCGAGTTATTCATATGCTCATCATAATTATTGCCATTGCAGACGTTATTGTAGTCGTTCATATGATAATTCCGGCCATAGCCGTTGTGGCCTGTATTATAGTTGTTCATATGGTAACCTTGATTGTTGCCTACGCCATTGCTGCCCATCATTGCATATGCATTTATAGTTAAAGTAATTGCAGCCAGGCCTATTGCTATTATCAGTATTTTTTTCTTATCCATGAAAACTCCTCCTTTTTCCAGTATGATTTACTGAAATTCATAATTATTTGACCATTACCGGGTCATCGTTAAAATCAAATATTGCAATGATGATGCCATGTTTTAATTTCAATAAGATTTGTTTTTGGAATTTAGATGGAAGTTATGAAATACTGTATTAAAACAGTATGTTGAAATTGATGAAGAATACATATCAATTGAATTTTTTTTCAGGATGGTTGAAATTGTGGGTCATAGACAATAAAATCCAAAAGGATAACCTGGCTAAATTTTAGTCACCTCTTATGGAAAATGGATAAAATTTATCCACTACAGGTTACATGAAGCAGATTCGAATTTCTTGAAATTATTTCTAACACATAAAAATCAATCTGAAATTTACTCATATCCACATTCCAGGTATTTGATCCTCCCCCGGATAGAGTTTTAAAAAGATATTGATTACTTAGGTTTTACCACACACAAAGACCACATATTTCCAATACCATCCACTTTAGAGAGCCATCCTTTAAATCGCTTATTAAAGACGGCTTCAATGATATGGGGGTTGTATAACGGCAAATATGGAATATCCTCGGAAAGGATCTTTTGCATCTGCCAAATAATTTTTTTTCTTTTTTCTGTGTCAATAAGGGTCCTCTGGATATCGGCGAGCCTGTCAAACTCAGGATTGTTGTATCCGCTCATATTCAACCCCTGGGGCACATCATTTTTTGAATAAAAAAAAGACCGCAAATAATCCGTATCCAGGCCGAGCTTTCCATATCCCATTACAAAGGCATCAAACTCGCGTTCCCCTTTGACTGTATCCAGCAGGGAATTAAAGTCCATCGATTCTGCAAAGGCTGGCAGCCCCAGTTCCCTGAGCCATTCCTGAATCATGATACCGGTAAAAGCACGTTTGGGATCATAGTCGGCAAGCGGTGTCAGGATGATAAATTTGTCCATTTTTTTTCCTGAAGGCAATCGAATATCAGAAGGCTTAACAATTTTACCCTCCTCGGTCACCGGAGGAATTTCCCATGAGTATCCAGCTTTTTTGAGCATTTCATGGGATAATTTTATCCGCTGGTCTTGATCTTTCCCATACCCGTATTTTTTAACATCTGGATTGTACCAGAGATTATTCCCCGACGGAACAATCGAATGCATGGAAGTACCGAAATTCTGCAGGATCCGGGTCAGGATAAACTCCTTATTGATCACAGTGGCAACGACCTGGCGAAGGACCTTGTCATTAAAGGGCGGTTTTCTTAAATTAAATCCCAGGTAATACAGAGCACTCTTTTTGTTAAAATACAGGTCAATATTGTCCTGCTCTTTAAGGATCTTGATATAGTCCGGCTGAATATCCCACCAGTAAAAATCGATATTTCCATTTTTCAGAGCAGAGATGGCCACTTCACTAGTGCTATAAAGGCTAAACAATAGGTCATCCACATTGGGCCCGAGCAAATGATTTCCGATTTTCATTCCCTTGCCGAAAAAATAAGGATTCTTCTGCATGTGGATATAAGTCCCTTTTTTATATTCAACCATTGCAAAAGGGCCAGTGCCAATGGGCATTTTTACTGAATGATCCTGGAGCGCCCGAAGAGAGTCTTTCTTTCTCAACGCTTCTTTGGCCACTTTTCCCCATTCTTTTTTGGATACTATGGGAGCTGTCATGATCCTGGACATGAAAATGGCAGACGGACCGTTCAAATGGAAGACGATGGTATGGGCATCGGGCGCCTCTATCTTTTTGATGATTTTCCAGCTGCTGTAGTATCTGGGTATCTTAAAATCCAAAAAAAGCCGGCGGGTAAACAAAACATCCTGGCTGGTAAAATCTGAGCCGTCAGACCATTTGGCTTGCCTCAGTTTCACAGTATAGGTAAGGGCTTTTTTATCAAATATAGGATTTTCCCTGGCCAGCCAGGGAAGCATTTGTAGAGTTTCAGGGTCCCGGCGAAAAAGGGGCTGATAAATAAGGGACAAAATTTTACGAGAATTGGCATCCGTTCCCAGCCAGATATTCATAGACCGAGGTTCTTCGGGAAGGCCGATTTTTAAAAATACCTGTTCCCGGGATTTCTGGCAGGAAAAAAAGACGATAGCTGCTGCAATAAATATTCCTGTCAGCAAGAAAAATTTCAAACAGGTTCCAGCCTGCTCTTTTAATTTATTTTTCATCTTTCCCCCTTTAAGCGCCATGATTTTTTTTATAAAATTCAGTCCCTTTATCTTCAGTATAATAGTATTAAACAGGTTGACCTGTTGCGTTTTTATTTGTCATGAAAACATGATGTCGATGGCCGGATTTATCTTATTTCATAATCAAAGCTGTTCATGAATTTTTTATCAGCCAGGACAGTTTTTGTCATAATCTTATAAATTCCTTTTTTCTTCATGTCCGCAGTGGTACCAAATCCATCGTTCATAATCATTCCCATGGATTTTTGTGTTTTGCCCTGTGAATCTTTAATGAGGAAACCGACTTTTCCCTTAATAACAGGGGTATGATTTTTATCGGTTATGTATACCATTATATGATGGGGTTTGTCATTTTGTGCACTGCCGCCTGTATCCTGGGTTCTCAGATCCAGAAAATAGGTGGACAGAAAATAACCATCAACAACAGATTCATTTATCAGGTCTCCTATTTTGTCTGATTCAGCACCGTGTTGATTTTCCATGGATATCATTGTTGTATCCTGGGCAAATGAATTTACGATAAAGAAAAAGGATATGAGAAGAATCGTGATAATCGGTTTAAATATAATTTTCATTGTTTGGTCCTTTCATTGTTTGTTTGTTTTATTTGGCGTATTTGTTTTATTTCCCACAATTTCCATAGGTTATAGATCACAGGAATAATAAAAAGCGTCATCAGTGTTGATGAAATAAGACCCCCAACCATTGGGGCTGCAATGCGTTTCATTATCTGGGAACCGGAACCCGTACCATACATCACGGGTAAAAGACCTATTAAAGTTGTGGCAACGGTCATTATCAGCGGGCGAACCCTTTCTACAGCACCTTCAATAATTGACTCATGAAGATCCTTTGAAGAATTCATCCCTTGTAATTTTGTTTTTCTATTAAACACTTCATTTAGGTACACTAACATTACGATACCCGTTTCAGTTGCAAGTCCGGCAAGCGCTATAAACCCCACACCTACTGCCACGGAAAGGTTGTAGTCAAGAAGGTATATAAGCCATATACCTCCCAGCAAAGCAAAAGGAAGGCTTGCCATGACAATAATGACTTCAATGAAATTTCCGAAATGGATATACAGCAGAATAAAAATAACCAGCAGGGTTGCCGGTATGATGATATTCAGGGTTTTTTTTGCTTTTTCCATGTACTCATACTGACCTGACCAGACAATGGAGTATCCGGAAGGGATCTTTATCTTTTTATCGACTATTTTCATCGCATTTTTAACATAAGTTCCCACATCAATGTCTTTAAGATCAACATAAACCCAAGCCGTTCGTTTGGAGTTCTCGCTTTTTATCCCGGCCGGACCCTTGTGAATGGAGATATCAGCCAATTGTGCCAAAGGAACCTGTGCCCCTGAGGGAGAGGGAATCAAGACCCTTTTTATCATGTCGACATTATCCCGAAGCTCCCTTTGGTATCTCAGGTTTACGGGATATCTTTCAAGTCCTTCAACTGTATAGGTCACATTCATACCGCCAATAGCAGTTTTGATTGTTTCCTGGACATCCTGTACCAGAAGGCCGTATCTTGCAATGTTTTTGCGGTTGATTTTAAAATCAAGATAGTTCCCACCCGTAACACGTTCGGAAAAAACCGACAAGGTTCCCGGCACATTCCTCAGGACGGCTTCGATATTCTCCCCGATATGAGCAAGGGTATCAAGATCTGGGCCCATTATTTTGATGCCAACCGGGGTTTTAATGCCCGTGGACAACATATCGATGCGTGTTTTAATCGGCATTGTCCACGCATTGGTCAGTCCTGGGAATCTAACTGCTTTATCAAGATCCTCTATAAGTTCTTTAATGGTAATATATCTTTCTTCGGGCAGTAAGAAGGTAAATGGCCTTTTTAAAAGTTTAGGCCATGATGAGAAAAACCGGTCGATTTTTTTCTTTCTCCACTCATAGACAATTTGTCCCCTGATTTTTTCAGGCCATATCCATGTAAGTGGTTTTTTCAGCCATTCGGGCCATGAAGAGAAAAACCGGTGTTTTCGAATAAAGAGATATTCTACCTCAGGCCTCAGCCTGATAATAGTTTCTATCATGGACAAAGGGGCTGGGTCGGTTGATGTTTCAGCCCTCCCTATTTTCCCCATAGCGCTTTTCACCTCTGGGAATTTCATGATGATTTTGTCTGTCTGCTGCAAAAGTTCTTTTGCCTTGGTAATTGAAATTCCAGGGAGTGTGGTGGGCATGTAAAGCAGGTCACCTTCATTTAAAGGCGGCATGAACTCGCTTCCCACATGAGTCATGGGGTACCATGTGACGGCTACGGCAATAAGGGCGATGGCAATGGTTGTTTTACGCCATTTTAAAGCGATTCGTATGATAGGCTTGTAAAATCGGATTAAAAATCGGCTGATGGGATTTTTATTTTCCGGTCGTATTTTCTGGGAGCACAAGCAAACATAAAAAAATAATGACATCCCAAAAGCCACGACAAGGCTTAAATCAGGGAGATCAAATCCGGCCAGGCCGGCACAGATAACGGCTGACGGAGGTCCGGCAAGAGCGGCAATCCAGATGATTGCCTTTTTCCTCCTGGATAGGCCTGGGTCAATAGAATCCTCCCTTACAAAAAAAGTCATCAGAATTGGGATAATGGTAATGGCCAGGATGGAAGATGCTGCCATGGCAGTCGTTTTTGTGTAAGCCAAGGGTCTGAAAAGCCTTCCGGATTGTTCCCCAAGGCTGAACACGGGAAGAAAGGAAACCGTGATAATCAAGAGGCTGAAAAAAAGCGCCGGGCCCACTTCTTTTGAAGCCTCAATAATGATTTGGGTATGGCTTTTTTTCCCCTTGTCCCGTTCAAGATGCTTATGGGCATTCTCAACAAGAACAATGGAAGCATCCACCATGACCCCGATGGCGATTGCAATGCCGCCAAGACTCATGATGTTTGCATTGATTCCCAATGGGTACATGATTAAAAATGACATTAAAATGCCCACAGGAAGGGTGAATATCGCAACAAACGCAGACCTGAAATGCAAAAGAAACAAAACGCAAATGAGGGTCACCACTATCATTTCTTCGGTAAGTTTGCTCTTAAGCGTCTCAACAGCCTTTTCAATCAGGACGGACCGGTCATATCCGGCAACGATTTCAACCCCTTGCGGGAGTCCTTTTTTCAGCTCCTTAAGCTTTTGTTTGACTCGTTTAATGACATCACGGGCATTTTCCCCATACCGCATGATCACAACGCCACCCACAATTTCTCCTTTACCGTTCCATTCAAGCAGGCCGCGCCTTAACTCCGGTCCGATATGAACAGAAGCAATATCCTTTAAAAGGACGGGAGTCCCTTTTTTATCAAAGGATATGGCAATGTTTTCAATGTCTTCAATGGACTGAATATAACCCAGTCCCCTAACCATGAATTCAGTTTCGCCCATTTCAATCACTTTGCCGCCAACATCGGAATTTGATTTTTTTATGGCATTTTTTATTTTCTGGATGGGAATGTCATATGAAAGCAGTTTATTGGGATCAACTTCCACCTGGTACTGCTTGACAAAACCGCCAATACTTGCCACTTCCGACACACCCGGCACCGCGGTCAGTTCATACCGGAGGAACCAGTCCTGGATGGAGCGCAATTTCTGCAGATCAATATTTCCGGAGGTATCCTTTAAAACATACTCGTACACCCACCCCACCCCGGTTGCATCAGGACCCAGGCTGGGTGTTACGCCGGAAGGAAGACGGCCTGAGACAAAGTTAAGATACTCCATTACCCTGGATCTTGCCCAGTAAATGTCTGTACCGTCTTCAAAGATGAGATACACAAAAGAGTATCCGAAAAAGGAATATCCCCTGACGACCTTTGCAAAGGGAACACTGAGCATTGCCGTTGTCAGGGGATAGGTTATCTGGTCCTCAACAACTTGAGGGGCCTGCCCCGGATATTCCGTATACACAATGACCTGTACATCAGACAGATCCGGTATGGCATCAAGAGGCATCTTGATCATGGCGAAAATACCGGCTGCAATAATGAAAAAGGTCATTATTATCACTATGAATTTATTATTTACAGACCATTCAATGGTTTTTTCTATCATCTTGGGATACCCTTTATTCTCATATGGAATGATTACATATCATCAAATATTAATTTTCCTATTCCATTTCCTTAAAAAAATCATCTTCATCCTTAACGGGTTCTGATCTAGAGCTTTTTTTTGCCTTTATCATTTTTTGAACAGCCTCCCTGAGCCTGGATTCAGAATCCAGCAGGAACTGGCCGGAAGTAACAATAATTTCTCCGGGTGAAAGACCGCTTAACACTTGGACCATACCGTCATCAAGCTGTACTCCGGTTGTGATTTCTCTTGGGGAGTACTTCCCCCCGCCTTTGGAAACAAATACAATACTTCTTTCTCCTGAATTAATGACTGCCTGGGAAAATATAGACACCACTTCTTTTTTCGAATCGATATATATTTTTATTTTTGTAAACATATCCGGTTTAAGCTCATTATTTGCATTTTTAAAATCTATTCGTATGATAACATCCCTTGTTTTCTGCTGAAGGTATGGAAAAATATAGGCAATTTTACCCTGGTAGATTTTTTTGGGGTTATAGGAAAGGGTCATCTCAACTTCCTGTCCTATGGAAACCAGATTTTGTTCATATTCGAAAATATGGGCTTCTACCCAGACGTGGGAAAGATCTGAAATAGTAAAAAGGCTTGTGCCTGTTTTTACAAAAGATCCTTCTATGACATTTTTATGGGTTACCACACCTGAAACAGGGGATCTGACAAGCAGCGTTTTTTTGACCCTGCCATTTTCTTTAATCGACTGTATTTCCGTTTCTGCAATATCAAAATAGCTCAATCTCAACCGGGCGGAATCAAGTATATCCCGGTTAAACTCTGTTTTCTTTCTTTGGAAATTCTTATAAGCAGACAGGTATTCTTCCTGGGAAGCCAGCAGAGCGGGCGAATAAATTTCATATAAAGGATCCCCTTTTTTAACCATGTAGCCTGTATAATTGGCATACAATTTTTCTATCCATCCGCCATACTTCTGGCTGACAACTCTTGTTCTTGTTTCATCAATTGTAATGTTACCATAGGTTTTGATGGAATGTTTTAACAGGCCTTTCTGAACTATTTCCGTTTTGGTACCCATATTCTGTTCAACCACAGGGTCGATTTTAATATCAACCCCTCCCATGAACTCATCTTCGTAAGCTGGAATAAGATCCATCCCTGTCTTGCTTTTACCCGGACTTTCATATATTTCAGTGGGATCCATGGGGGCTTTCCAATAAATGATTTTTCTTTCGCCGTTTGAAGAATCTTCCGAGACATCATCCTCATATACAGGGACCAGGTCCATTCCCATCTTGCTCTTGCCCGGATCGTCATAAATTTCAAGGGGATTCATGGGAGCTCGCCAGTAAATTATTTTTCTTTTTTCAGAATCTTTTGTGTCGGCTTTTGTTGAGAGCTCCTTTTCACTGGAAGCGGAAACTGCCGGTCTTAAATTTAATGATAATATAGCAAAAAGAATAATCGCTGTAAAAAGAAGGGGCATTATCAGATAGTTGTTGGTGAACAATTTCATGTGGAAGTTCCTTTTTAGATAATCAATCAAAAACTTTTTCCGGTAATATTTTCAAGTTTTGCAACGGCAACGCCAAGATCCCGCTGCTTCTGGGCAATAAGAAGTTTTACCTTAAGCCAGGAAGTATAGGAATCAATGGCTTCTGAAAAAGCAATGGTACCGGATTCATATTCCCTGGTGGAAACATCCAGGGCGGATTTTGATAATTCCAGAATCAGGTTTTTAAACAGGTCAAGTTCTCTTTTGTTTTTGTCTACATTAAACCAGGCGGCCTGTATATTGCTGTCTGTTTTGTGTTCTTCATTGACCAGGGTTTTTTCCAGACTTGAAAGGTTTTGTCTGGTCTGTCTGAGCCATGGATCATCCACAGCGTACCATTGCTTGACAGGGGCATTGTTTTCCCCGGAGGCCATGGTTTTTTCAGGAAACGATAGTTTTTGGGCACCGGTTCCCGTGCTTTGCACAGGGTCGCCTCCATATGCGGACAGATTCAGGGTAAAAGGAGACAGGATCATTGATTCAGCCATTTCAATCATTTTTTCAAGTTTGTTGATTTTATGTCTTAAAATTTTGAGTGCCTGGTTATTCAGCCTTGCCACATAATACAATTTTTCAGGAGACGCGATCTGGTAATTTGGGTGTTTATATACGGGCCGGCCTGTTTTGGTATCAGAAGAAAGATTGAGTAGTTCGATAATTATGATTTGGGCATTTCGTTTTTTTGTGGCAAGCGTAACAAGACTTTCCTTTAAAACAGCTATCTTGATATTGATTTTGATAACATCCTGGAAACTTGTTTTCCCGCTTTTATATAAAATGGTTGCCACACTTTTAAGCCGGCTAAATGCATTGATTATTTCAAAAGTGATTTTTGTTGATTTTTCAATAAAAACCAGATCCCAGTAAGCCGTTCGCATTTTTGTGATAATATCCTTTTGTGCAGTTTCAAATTTTTCAAGGGCAATGGCCACCTGGGAATTGATTATCTGGCCCTTGAGGGCGGTCTGTCCGGGATAAGGATATTTTGATTTGATGGAGTCTTTCATTTTTAACGGTCCGCTATCCGTACTGATCCCCTTTGCAAAGGCTGAATATTGTCTCAAACTTTCATCCAGATCCGTAATCTGGTTATAGGATTCGATTTGGGCCTTGACCTTTGCTTTGGCCGCCAGAATAGCAGGATTCCGTAAGGCAGAAAGAATTTCAACCTCTTCAAGTGCTATCCTTTTTTGAATAAGCGCTTTAACAGATTCCGGATGTTTAGAAATTTTTATAAGACTTTGAAAGAGTGCAGGGTCATAATTGCCTAGAAATTTTATATTTTGGTCATTTTTAATTTTATCTTCATCTTGCGTTTTTAAACGGGAGATCCGGTCGATCACGGCAGAGAATTCAGCTTCATCTGATAACTTTTTATTCTTGCTGCCCCCTGCCTTGAATTTCAAGGATTCTGAAAAATATTGAGGTGGCTGATACTCAGAAAGCTCTTCCTGCAGACTTTTATAATCACCATATGAAGGTTCAACACAGGCAAGGAGTATTATGAATATCAAAAAATATCTGATTTTCATGGCGCAACCTCTTCTTTAGATTCTTTAGGGGAAATTGATTTTTTATCCAGGGAGACACCTGCAAGCTGTTCAAGTTTGACAAGGGTTTTTGAGTAATCAGCTGTGGCCCGTGCCAAAGATAATTGAAAATTATAAGCTGTGGCCTGCACTTCCAGAAAATCTGAAAAACTTCCCTCCCCATTTCGGAACCAGGTTTCAGCCGTTTGAACCGATTTTAAAGATTGGGGAATCAATTCGTCTTTATAAAGCGTGATCAATCTTTTGGAATTCTGAAGTTTAAACCACAGCCTGCTGATCATTGCCTTTGTTTTATTGGTAATATCAATTTTATTGGCTCTGGCTTTTTCTTTTACGGCAAGGGCTTTTAATGTGCGGCTCTTGTTTTTCTGGTACCATAAGGGGATATTAAATCCAAACTGGATTCCCACAGCATCATCTCCTGCATCCGGCGGGGGGGTTGGTACATCAGGCTCTCCAACGGATGCATAAAAGAGTCCCAGTTTAAACGTCGGCAGATTTTCAAACCTGGAGAGCTTTATCTGTTCATTGGATTTATTGATTGTTTCCAAGGCAATCAGCACATCTTCCTGATGATCAATGGAAGATTGATATATTTCATCAACTGAGTAGGCAATCGTTCTCAAAGAAAGATTTTTTGCTGAACCAAGCGGGGCGCCCGGTGCCCGGCTTAGAATGGAATTGATAAATGCTTTTTCCGCCTGTTCAAGTTCTTTGAGAAGAAGTATGTCATATTGAATCTGGGCTGTCTGTGCCCGTGCTTTTGAAATATCGTAAAAAAGTGCTTTGTCTGTTGCATAAAAATTTTCGCTTGTTTTTAATAATTTTTTCGCAAGATTGAAATTTGATTCCGCGATTTGAACGGCTTTTTGGATATAAACCAGTTCATGTAGTGAGGTCATCAGTGATACTGCTGTATTTTTAACGATTTTATCCAGATTAAGTTTTGAAATCCTTGTCTGGGCCTCAAGGACTTTGCCTCTTCCAGATAAGAGCCCTGGAAAAGGGATTTGCTGGGACAGGGAAATATTCCAATCCTGGGGGCCGAGCCGGGTTTCAATGGGAGCAGGATAATAAGTCGTCATTAACGTCGGGTCTGGATAACTTTTACCCAGGTTGTAATTTTCAATTGAAATTTTCCAGTCCTGCTTTGATGCCTTGATGGCGGGATTGGTTATGTAAGCATAATTCAATAAATCCGGAAGGATGATTTGCAGGGAAAGCCTTGTTTCAATCTCTTCAAGTATCTTTATCTCACTGCTGTCCAAAGACACTTTTGCTTCATTGAAACAAAAGCCGGCTGTTGCTAAGCCTATGCTGAAGAATAGTATTAAATATAGGATTTTCACCATAACATCTGCCCTTGTTGAGTTTTGTAAAAGTTAAATACAATTAAAAAGAATGTTTGCATAATGTGTGCCAGAAACGAAAAGATTATAACACACCAATATTAATATAACAATTTTTTATTGAGTAAACATACGGGCGTGGAAGTGTGGGATATTCTACAATCCGGGTATCCACTGCATCATATTTATCCAATAGGATTTGCCACAAATATAAAATTCCAGGTTAAATATTTTTAATTACGTGGAGATCCATTGGAGAATCCACGCCTTTAAGGTCAGCCTTAAAAGATTTAACTATGCGGATCTTATTTTTTACATGATCAAAAGCGGTCTGGGACAGGATAACCTCGTTTCCTTCTGCTTTGGATTGAATCCTGGATGTAATATTTACTGCAGACCCGACAATACCGTATTTTTTTCTGGCATCTGAACCAATGTTGCCGATGATGACCTGGCCTGAATTTATACCAATACCCATTGCAAGTTCCGGAAGATTTTGGTTATTCATTTCAGTATTGAAGTCTTTCATCTGGTTCTGCATGTCTGAAGCACAGCAGATGCAATGATAAATCGTATCATCTATGGAGTTTGAAAACGGTTCAAAAAATACAAGAATTGCATCACCCAGAAAATCAACAATAATACCATTATATTTCTGAATGATGGTAATCATATGGGAAAAATACTGATTTAATATTTTGATGATCACTTCCGGGCTCAAAGTTTCGGAAAGGGCTGTAAATCCCCTGATATCAGACATCATTATAGCAACTTCCTGTCTTTTTCCACCCAGTTCTCCTGCATCCGGGTGCTCAAGGAGAAATTTTGCAAAATCAGGGTCAATATATCTCCCAAAGGTGTCCCGGATATAGTCTCTTTCCACAAGTCCTTTGACCATTAAATTATAATTACTGACCAGTTGACCGATTTCATCTTCACTATTCCTGGATATAGGATCGCCATACTCACCTTTTGCCACTTTTTTTGCATTTTCTGACAGCAGTGTGATTTTTGTCACAATTTTACCGACATGGAATCTGATCAAAAAAAGAATGATGATTAAAAGACCAAGACTTCCAATGGCAAACGCGTTCCTGTATCGGGTTATGGGCGCAAGTATCTTATCGCCCTCGGCAAACAGGGTAATGGCCCATGGTGCATTGTCCAGTTTGTAAAATCCTGAAATAGTCTTTGGCGGGTGTCCTTTTGATTTGACTGTTCCAAAAGGTTTGTTTGTCAACTCCTTTAATACAGCCAATTCAAAAGGATCTCCCGTATCACCCAGGATTTTCCTGCCTTTCATGGATGAATTGGCGTGAACGATAAACCGGCCGCTGTTGCTGATAATGCAGGCTCTGTCACTTTGCCACCACCCAAGATTGGAAATATCCTTGAGCAGATAACGAAAATCCATAATGATTTCAATGTTTCCCACTGTCTGGTTGGATGAATTTAATAAGGTTAATACCATCTTGACGGTTTCCTGCCCTGCATCAGCATTATATTGGGGTTCGGTTATGTCCAGCAGCATGCTGCGGTGAAAACGCATTGAACTGCCACTTCCCATTTCCATATGACCTTTGGTTGAACGAGAATATGTAAAACCGACCTTCACCACACCATCCATTCCAGCAAGATATTGTATGAGTTTTTTCTGGGATCCCGGGATGTCTCCAACCGGATTGGTTTTGTAAAAGAGATTGACCATATCAATGGGTTTTGAAATTTTCATTTCCAGGGCGTGAGCTGCCCGCTGGAGCTTTAAAATAGCAGATTCATTCCATTGGTTCAGCATAACATTCCGAGTGTATAAAAAACTCACAATACCGCCGGAAAAAACAACAATAATGACTGGAAACAGCAAAAGAATAATTAATTTCCCCTGCAAAGTTTTAAATCCATGTTTTTTCATATTTTTTAAAGTATCCGGTTTTATTTGATATGCTCAAAATATTGGAAAAACAACTTACATACCGAAGCTAACACTTTTTTATGGAAAGGGATATGATTTATTATATTTTTCAATGAAAGTCAAAGAGCTTATCATAATTACGTTTCATCTATATTTTTAAAAGGTTGTGACTTAAGATGTCTGTCAGTCCCAGTACATCCAAAATTTTACAAGGAGCGACAGTTTTCTATCTTATTCCCGTTGCAGGGTTTATTGGTTTTGTCCTTATTCTCCTGTTTAGACAAGGCTCAGGCCAGGGCCTGTAAATCCATTGTATAATTTTGATACACATCCCAAAACCAATTGTATAATATTATACAACCTTGGATTTTTATTAAGGCAATAGATAAAATCCATACCCGTTTAAAATTTAATATTTCTTATGTTTACAGGATATCAAATAATTTTTTATCTGATTTTAATTGTCTTGGTATTGTTTTTGCTGCAAAAGAAACCAGATAACCTGATTTTGAGCAGGTAACAGGAGAAAAAAAGTATGTCAAGGAAGACATCATCAAAACTTAATTTGCTGGCAAAACAAAACATAAATCAAGGAGAAAGAACAATGAAGGAAAAAACTATTTTTAAAATCACCACTATTTCCGCATTCCTTTTTATTGTAGCCGGGATGCTCTTTTTTAACCCCTTAAATGCACGGGCTTGCGGATCTGGAAATTCCGGGGGCAGTGATTTTGTTCCTCAAAGACAGGGTTCTATATTTGGAAACCAGCCGGTCGGCAACCAGGCAGCAAATGCCATAGGTCAGGAAAAGGCTAAAAGTATTGTTGAAAGCCATGTTAACAAGCTTAACCCGGTGCTTGCAGTGGGAAGTATAAATGATGCAGGTGGTTTTTTTGAGGTTGAAGTCATAAATAAAAACAAAGAATTGCTTCAATTGGTAGGGGTGGACAAGTACTCAGGACGCTTGATGCTGATAAACTGATAAAAAGAGACGTTTACACATGGATAATAAAAAAGCAGATCTAATATATTTTGCAATGGTGATATTTGTCCTTGTTGCATTGCCTTTTGGCATATCATCATATGACCAAAATATCTGGAATGATAAAATTCCAAAGGATGCAAAAGTCTTTGATCTGACCGGGCAAGCCCCAGATTATTTCTTTTATTGCAGATAAGCAAGGCACCTTTACCTTTGCCTGCAATGCGATATGCGGCAGCCATCACGAAAACATGTTTGGTTCTATCATTGTTAATGCTTAATATCGGGTCAATGCATATCAGTTTTTTTAAATTAATTAAAATTATGACAATTACCTTGATCTAATGGTAGGCTATTAAAGTAATCAAGATGCTGATTTGCAAGAATTCATTTTAAAACCAAGATATTATTTCCCGTAGCCTGTTATGAAAAAAACGATTTTTTTTGTATAAAATTTATCCACCATAGGCCTGATCCAGTAGATATTAAATTTCTAAAAATATTGATAATGTTTTAAAATCGGATAGTTATGAAAACAATCTTCTAATTGGCACGGGTTTTGCTAACTTATATGTAAAGCCAATATTAATAAGGAGGATTAATCATGACTCATTTAAACACAAACAATAACCAAAAGCATAAAGACCCTGTATGTGGAATGGACGTCTCCTCTGGAAATGATGCAATCACTTATAGTTTTAACAATCACAAATATTATTTTTGTGCACCCAATTGTCGCGACGCATTTGAAAAATCACCTGAAGCCTATCAAAAAGAGAATATATCCTTTCTGAGAAGATGGTGGAATAATTATCTTAGACGTCTGAACAAGGTTACCAAGGGTAAACCCCAATGTTGCGATTAAAAATCATGAAACCTTTGTGGTCAGAAACTACCGGGGTTCTAATTTAAGGAGGTGCACATGATTAAAAATATATTATTAATCTTTTTTCTTTTTCTATTATTTTCCCTTTTAAGCAGTGGCGCATCTTTTGCGAATTGGCCTGATCAAGGGGCAATGGTTGTGGGGTATCATATGATGGAAACAGGCACAAGTATGGGCTGGATCATGTTTTTGTTCTGGGGTCTTGTGTTGGGAATTCTCATTCTTGTTATTCGCTGGGTTTTAAATCTGCCCCAATGTGAAAATCGTTTTAATGAAATGCAGACAAGTGCTTCCGAGATTTTAAAAGACCGGTTTGCAAGGGGTGAAATCGATATCGATGAATTTGAATTAAAACAACAAGTCATTGCCGATTAGATGAAGACTTAATCATGCAAAGATAATCTATAATTGGTTGCATAGATTACAACGGAGGTACTATGGAAAAAATAAGCTGGAAAAAATTTTTTGGGTTTTCAGATTTTGATTATCCTGTTCCCGATCACGCAAACTCTTTTGCGTATCTTTTTGGAGGTCTTGCCGGTTTTTGCTTTTTAATAACTTTTGTCACTGGATTTGTTATGACCCAGTTCTATTCTCCATCGCCGGTTACAGCTTACGACAGTGTACGTTATATAAATTTTATACCATGGCTTAAATTTATCCGTTCCCTGCATTATTGGAGTGCGAATCTTGGATTTGCAATTTTAATTGTTCATATGGTACGGGTACTTTTGACCGGGGCCTACCGTCCCCCGAGAGTTTTCACATATTTGATCGGTGTGGGCTTGCTTTTTATAACCTTTCAGATTTATTTTACAGGAACGGTTCTCAAATGGGACCAGGAAGGTTACGAAGGATTGTCCCATTTTATTGCTTTGAACAAACTGCTGGGTCCATTGGGGAACATATTTTTAGAAGATTTTACCTTGTCCACACCCATGCTGTCCAGATTCTATGCCCTGCACATTGGAATTTTCCCCATTTTGTTTATTTTTCTTATTGTGACCCATGCTTTTTTAATCAAGAAACTGGGTATATCGCCCCGGCCATACCAGAGCGAAAATCAATATGCTGAGAGCCTGAAACAGGGAAATACGTTTTTGGGTCACACAAAAAAACTGACGATTTTTAGTCTTGTACTCATGGCTGTTCTTGTTGTGTTGGCAATTGTAATTGCACCCGAACTGGGTCATGCACCTAAGGCTGGAATAGAAATTACAAAACCGCCCTGGCCATTCTGGATTTTTTATCCCATTGAGTCGGTCATGGGAATTTCTGGAATTCTTATAGGATCAATTCTGGTTGGTGCCTACCTTTTGTCGGTTCCGATTTTTTCAATGATCATTTCCAAAGAAAAAACAATTCTTAAAACTGTGAATATAATAACAATAATCGCACTTATTATATGGTTTGTAATGATGGTTATGACCTATTTGTCACCCGTTATGAGCCATATGTAACCCAAAGGAGGAATCCATATGAATAAACTTTTAAGTGCCACAATGCTGATCACAACTGCGGCCATTATAGGCTTTTTTACTTTTCCTGTAACACAGGCCCTGGCACATGGTGACAAAACAAGTATTGTACCTGCTTCTTTGTCTGTTAAATCAGGTACCGAAGTCACGGTTTCTGTACAGGGCCTAACAGGTACTGATAAGGCCGGTTTTGAACTAAAGGGCATGTTTGGGAAATACGACTTAGGCGAACATACTGTTTCAAAAGACGATTTTGAACAAATTTTAAAAATTCCCGATAATGTGCCTCCTGGAAGTTACAGCCTCAAAGTTACAGGTGGGAAAAAATCGGCAAAGGTTGTTATAACAGTCAACTGATTGGAAATAATTGTTTTAAACGTTAAGGGTGGATAATAATCATCCAGTGTTCTGGATAATTATTATCCATCTGTACATTCCTTAAAAATTTCTTTTAAAAACTCCAAATCTTAAAAGTGTATAAAATTGAATGATTACAAATGGTTATCAGGATTGACTCTTTCTGGCATCTATTGTGCAGTTTATTAATCAGAAATTATAAAACAGAAATTATTAATATTTTAATAAAAGAGGTGTTATCCATGAGTAATAAAAAAATGATGCATGCAAGGGGGCTTGTCACATCTTTAAATAAGAATGGATTTGCCAATGTTATCATGGATCGGAAAAATGCCTGTTCAGGATGTGGTTCTGAAAAATCAAATAACTGCAAATCATGCCTTTCAGGATCCAAAATTCAAGTTCTTGTTTTAAACACAAAAAATGCAAAAAAGGGTGATATAGTGCCTGACTGGAAACCCTTGTTTGGAAGTGGTTAAATCCTGTTATAAAACGTGTAAAATTATAACACTTATATCATCATTCCCTTTAACTTCTAATACCTTTTGAAATAATTTTTCTGTCTTTGTTTTTATAGAGACATCAAAACTTAAAAGATCTTTCATTTTTTTTTGATCAAGAACCTTATGAAGTCCATCTGTGGATAATATTAAAAAATCATTTTTTTTAAGCAGAAATGAGCCGGTTTCCGGTTCACAGTCTCCATGGCCTATGCATTGATCCAGAATATACTGCGAATAATGTGTGGGGATTTGTTCTTTGGTTATTTCTCCCTCATTAAACAAAAACCTGGCAAAAGTCTGGTCTTTTGTTATTTGTTTAAGCCTGGTTTTTCGGAGAAGAAAGAGCCTGGAGTCTCCTACATGGGACCAATATGCTTTTTGGTTTTTAATAAAAACAGCAATCAGTGTCGTCCCCATGGCCTCAATATCTGGATTCTGGTTTGCAGTCTGTAAAATCCTTTTGTCAGATTTTAAAAACTGCTCTTTTAAAAAATCCAATTCCTTACCATGGTCTATATCTTGAATTTCTTCAAAATTTGAAATTGCCATCTGGGCTGCAATTTCACCACTAGCCGGTCCGCCCATACCGTCAGCCAAAACTGCGATAACCGCTTCTTCCCGCAATGCTTTTACTAGGAATCTATCTTAATTTTCTTTTCTTGTGACACCTCTTTGGGATCTTGCGAAAGACGCTATCTGTCTGGTATTTAAAACAAGGGTTTGATAATCGAAGTTTTTTTTTGAATCTGCTGTCATTGAACTTATATTCCAAAGCTATCTTATACGGATCTTTGTTCTGAAGCCAACATCTGAAAGGCCTTCCCAGGGCTGCCTCAAAGAAGGCTCTGAATCGACTTTCATTTGATTTGAACCTATAAACCCGGAAATAAGGTTAATGTCTTCACTCTGATTAGATTTGTCTGTTTTTTCAATACGAATCCATTCCTTAATTTTTAGGCCCATTCCGTCCAGGATTCTAATCTCTTTCAACTCTGGTTTGTCATGTGAGGTTCCGTGCATCTCAGACATAGAGGGTTCGGGCTTTTTTTTGTCTTCTAAAGGTTGATTTTTTTTATATCTTTCCAGGTGAAACCCATAGGAAAATCTCCATTCAGGTTCAGTCAGCAATGTTCTGCCATAATAATTAGCGTATTCCATGGCCCCGTGATAACTAACCCGGGTTACAGGGTTACCCGCCTGGTCATGATTCTTTAAATGAAACCGTTCATGCTGGTAGATAATCTGACCTTCTTCGCTTGTGCTGGACCCAAGATAAAAAATAACAATATCGTTATGCTTAATAATTCCGTTTTCGACAACAAGATAATTTTTGATTGCATTAAGGAAATCCACGAACAGGTAATTGCTGATTTTATTTTCGTCAATATAAAGAAGCGGTGTTTTAAGAAAGGAACTTTCCTTTTTTTCAGATCTCTGTGGAAAATATTGTGGTGATGCATGGCCTCAAACCCATCGAGTATCGCAAGAAAATAGGATTCAATCCAGGATGCATAGAGATCTGGATCGTCATCCCGTCCATCATCAGACATGGTAAATCTCAGGGAGTCACCAGGGATGTACTCCATCACAATATATTCAATCGCTCTTGTCTGATCGGGCCGATCGCTTTTTCCTTTTTTCTGCACGCCATAGTCAAAAATATTTAAAATATTTTGATGGCGAACCTGAGCCATTGTCTGAACTTCACGCTGAAAGCGTTTTAAAGCCATCTCCAACTCTTCAGGATCATCTTCCAGTTCCTGCAACATCTCTTCAGATATGGTTTTTATGGCTACATCCCGTTTGAGATTGATCTGATGGGCCCGATAGACCTCACCCATAGCTCCTTTCCCGATGGTCTCATATCGTCAATCAGTGTTCCGGGTTTGAACATTGTGCCATCGTTTGCGGCCATAATCTATTGTCTCATATCAAATTTTTTGAAATTGAAGGGTTATATTGCAAATATTTCTTCTACAATAAATCTGAATGGAATTATTATCAATAATTTTTATTTTTTCTAGCTCAAGGGCCTCCAGAATTTTGCATCCACGGCTTTACGAACTTCAATGATGTTCTTACCGCTTTGATATTGGGAAAGGGCAAAAAATGCCTGGTCCTGGCATATGCCGCAGGAAACGGCATGGTTGTCTGCATAACAGCTCAAAAGGCTTTTGTGTCCAATGGATTCTTTACAATTGCAATAACAATACATGCTGTCCAGCAACACTGGATTTTGTTCTGCAATTTTATAAGCCCTTGCAACATTACCTGTGAATTTTGCCGGTGAAAGTGTCGGTCCTTTCTCTCCGCCTCTCAAAATCGAGGGGTCTGACATGGCGGCAGCCTTTTTGACGATGGATTTTTCAGCGGTATTGCTTTTATTTATGAAATCATAGGAAAAAATACCACCCACCAATAGTGCCAATCCTGTAATGATGATAAATGCAATTTTCTTTGTATTGCTTTTGGCCGGTATCTTGTTTTTCTTTGCTATCCTTTTTTTTGTATTTTTCTTACTCATTGTCATTCTCCTTTATTGTAAAACTAATATTTTTAAAAATTGTCTAATGGATATGCCGTGGTGCCATGGGCAGGTTGAGCAGGTATATATTGACCGCCATCAGGACCGCAACCATAAAAATCATTGGGATTAAAGCCCTGAAAGCTGTTTGCGGACTGGAGTAATTTTTTATAGCCAGTCTGTATCCGGCCAGAATGGAAAACCCGTAAAAGACCAGAAAAAGTGTCATTTGCATCCAATAAATAAACAAGGGATCTGCCAGTGAAACGGCCGCTATTTGCCAGTCTGGTTCTCCTGAATCAAATGGCAGATATTTATTGATAGTCCTTTGCAGGGAAGGTATGACTTTGGCAGATTCGTTCAGCAGGTGGCCTAAGTTGTGGGCAAGATGCATGGAAAGTCCCACAGGGATAAACATAAATCCAAATGTGATGAATGTCTGTTTCAGGCTATTGTGATTTTCCTTTCCAGCCAGAAGGTTTGAAACTGCTGCAGAGATAAGAACCAGACCCGGGATGAGAAACAATGAGATAAGAAAATAGAGAAAGGATTTTGTCAATACTTCAATAACATATTGATATTGTATGCCTAAAAGGTCTGCCGGAAAGAATTTCATGGCAGATTCTATCCAAACGGACCAGGGTTCCAGCATGTCACCGGTCACAAATATTGCCAGCCCCACGAGCACCACGATAAAGACGGTATCATCCAGGGACTTTTTTTTAGTTTCCCAGGCATCCTTGAAAAATGACCGGACTCTTATGGATATGTTATCTTTTGGACATGATTTGATACACTCTCCACAGAAATTACATGCCTTGTTGTTGTCTATCTCCGGGACCAGTTCAAACATAGGGCAGCCCAGGCCGTTTTTATTTCCTACATAACAGTCTTTTCGTTTGTGTAGTCTGCAGATTTCAAGATCTTTTGACCGTAATTCAATTGGAGAGAACAAGGAATATATTCCGATGAGTCCGCCAATGGGACATATATACCTGCAAAATGTCCTTCGTTGATACACGAGACCAGAGATTGCAGCAGCAATAATAACAGCGGTCAGAAGCAGCCCTGTAACCAGAGGGTTCCTGACTACACCGATCTGGATATCCAGCCATGTCAGAAAAACAAACAGGGTATTTGCAATCCACATGTTCTGAAGGCTGGCCGGAAATGCCCTGAGAGGTTGAAAAATCCTGGATACCCATTCGGAAACAGCCCCCACAGGACACATAAAACACCAGAGACGTCCGGCCAGTACAAAGGCAAAAATAATCCCAGCCCACCATATTGTCCATATGATGATTACTGAAAGGTTTTTTGCTGAATCCTGGATGTCAAAAAAGGCCAGGAAAATGAGGATAAAAAGAAAGATCAGCAAAATAATCTGGACAAAGGGTTGAATATAGCTGGTTTGAAAAATTTGTTTAATTATAGGGCTATCCAGAAAATTGATTCCAAATGTACCAGGATTCTTAATTTTAAATTTAATTAAAACAATACCGACACATGTAATGACCAAAATTAAAAACAAGATAAATATCATTCTTAAACCCGGATTGTCAGAAGGGTTGACCTTAAGGACAAAACCCATTGAAATTCCTTTTTCTGAATCATTCATATCAGAAGAAAGCAGCTGGGCCTTAATCTGGTACAACCCTGTTTTATGAAAAATGGTTTTTAATTCATAGTTGCCAAATATATCTGTTTTGCCTGTTTTTTCCAGGCCTGGCAGATGATCTCTTTCCAATTTATCGTCATTTGAAGCATCAGTGATATGATTGATACTTACGTTGATCGGTTCGCCCACAACAGGAGTCTTATCCCTTGTTCGTAAAATTTTGAGTGTTATCAGACTTTCTTTTTGGGCTTTCAGAGGATCAGGATCAGTAAACACCTGAATCTTGTATCCTTTTGTTTCCATTGCAGTGTATGCCTGTGCCGAGCTTGCTAACCCTGCCATGCAAATTACTGACAACAAAAGGACATACTTGATCTGGCAAAAGGCTTTGCTTAGAAAAATCATATCACCCTTTTTGAATTTATTCACAAGCAAAATTTTAACTTCAATTAATCGGTTTCATTAATCATGAATTCAATAAGGTTTCGGCTTTTTTTATTTTTCCAGTCTTTATACCCTGGAGCGTATGCTTTAATATCACCTTTACGATTAATCAGGAAATGGGCAGGGGTTCCACGGATACCATAATCACGAGCAACCTGGCCTTCAGCATCTAAAAGGATAGGAAAGGCAATACCTGTTTTGTCGACATATTTTTTTACAAGTGCTTTTTTTTCTTCTATATCAATACCAAGAATAACAAAATCTTCATCCTTAAATTTGTTATAAATATTAATCAGGGAAGGAAACTCCTTCCGGCACCAACTTCACCAGGTTGTCCAGAAAAAAAGAAGAACAACTTTTCCGCGGAAATCCGTAAATTGTACTTGTTTGCCATCAAGGTCTTCCAAAGTGAATTTCAAAGCAGGGATTTGCTTTCTTGCCTGAATAAACCCTGCGTCAAGGAACGGATCTTTAGCTGCCAGAGTCTTTGACACAGGTATGATTGTAAATATGGCAATCATTAAAATGGCGGTAAGTACTATGGGGAATCTTTCCATTTATCTCTCCTTTTTTTATTAATATTAAAAATGTTAAAGCAAAGTTGATGCCAGGGGATCGATTGTTTTATATAAGTTTTTTATGCAATTGTGTCCCTATATATTGAATATCCGGCACTTCTACTAAAAGAAATGAAACCCGACTAATTTTTTTCCAGGTTATTATGAATAATATTTAGCCATGGCTTTGTTGCGGTTATAGCAAACGTTGTGAATCAACTGTATAATTTTGATGCACTTCCTAATACCGATTGTAGAATATTATACAAACAATGAATTTTCATCAAGGTAAAAACAAAATGAATTTAAGTGATAAATTTAATATTTCCTTTACTTACAAGAGATTAAATAAATTTTTGTATGATTTTAGCTATTTTGGTATTGTTCTTGCTATATTAGAGATTCAGGTAATTTGATTTTGTTGAAATTTAAAAAAAATATGTCAATTTAAGACATCAGCAAGATTAATTTTGTTGAATGAAACATCAGTTAAGGAGAAAAAACAATGAAGAAAAAAACTATTTTTAAATTTACCACCATTACTGCATTTCTTTTTATTGTGGCAGGGATGATATTTTTTAACCCGATAAATTCTTTTTCATGCGGATATGGAAACTCCGGGGGCAGTGATTTTGTACCCCAAAGGCAGGCTTCTAATTTCGGAAACCAGCCGGCCGGCAACCAGGCAGCAAATGCCATAGGACAAGAGAAGGCTAAAAGTATTGTGAAAAGCCATGTGAGCAAGCTTAATCCGGATCTTGCAATCGGGAATATCAATGATGCCGGTGGTTTTTTTGAGGTTGAAATTCTTAATAAATCCGATGAACTGCTCCAAGTGGTAGGGGTGGACAAGTATTCCGGACGTTTGATGCTGTTAAACTGATAAAAAGAGACGTTTACACATGGATAACAAAAAAGCAGATCTAATATATTTTGCAATGGTGATATTTGTCCTTGTTGCTTTGCCTTTTGGCATATCAGCCTATGACAGACACATCTGGAATGATAAAATTTCCCACGATGCAAAAGTCTTTGATCTCACCGGGCATACCCAGAAAGGGTGGGTTTTTGGAAGTATTGATGCCTCTGATGTATTAACGGGCAGCCTGATCCCTAAAAAATTGTCACCACCTGTAATCAGGGTAAACAAAGGGGACAAAGTGGTACTAAAGCTCACCAGCTCTGATGTGGTTCATGGATTCAGCCTTAAGGATTTCGGAATTTTTATCAATGACGGGATTCACCCGGGCAAGCCCCAGACGGTTTCTTTTATCGCAGATAAGACAGGCACCTTTACCTTTGCCTGCAATGCCATCTGCGGCAGCCATCACGAAAACATGTCCGGTACCATCATTGTTAATGCTTAATACCGGGTTAATCTTAGGCCGGGATAATGTTTTAATACAGGTTTAATGCTTAATATCGGCCTAATAAGGATTTTGGACCCATACCTATCAAGGGGCGATGGGGTATAAATTTGTGGTAATCGCCTTGCACTAATGATAGAGTATAAAAATACGTAATATACTGATTTGTAGAAACTCATCTCAAAACAAAATAATTATTTACCGGAGTCTGTTATGAAAAAGGCTATTTTTTTCCCCATATTAGTTAATTTTATACTTGTAGCTGCTGCTTTTCAACTGATCATGCCAACCCCGTCATGGTCTGCCCAGAAAAAAAATACTTCTGTCATCAGGGGTGTGGTTGCCTCACAATATGGGATGGTGTCAGATGCCAGGGTCAGGATCGCAGGGAGCAAAGATTTTACATTAACTGATATCAATGGCAGGTATACCCTTGAAACTCCTTTGTTTAGCAGTCGGGCCATTAAAATTACAGCGGGTAAGGACGGATGGTTCAATAATTCAGTAAATGCCCTGCCCGGAAACCAGAATGCCAATATCATGCTTTTCCCCATACCGGGCAAAGATAATCCAAATTACAGGTTTATTTCGCCGGCCGTTTGTGCCAGGTGTCACAACACTCTGGCAAAGTACTGGGACAAATCCAAAATGGCCCACACCACATCCAATGTTAAGGTGCTTAACATGTTTAACGGCACGGATGCCACAGGCCGTGTACTGTCCGGACCGGGATACAAAATTGATAATCCGGATAAAGACGGAAATTGTGTGTCCTGCCATGCTCCTTCTGCCGCAGTCACCCAGGGTGGAGCCAGAGATATTGAACGAGCTTTATGGTCTCCTAAAACGGAGTGGGACGGCATCAGCTGCGATTATTGTCATAAAATTCGAAAAGTCACTAAAACTTCTGACACGCCAAGCCTGTTCAAATCTCACCTGAAGCGGCAGACTCCTTTAAAGGGCAATTCCATACTTGTTTTTGGCCCATATGACGATGTGGTCAACACGGTCATGTCAGCTTCTTATAGTCCCGGCTTTGACAAGGGTAGTTTTTGTGCAGCCTGCCACAGCCAGATAAAAAAATCTGATAACAAGGAGTCCTGGAACAGAAAACAGGTTTATACGGATGCCGAATGGCAAAGTTTTGATATTGGAGATGATTCAGTCATTCCCGTCCAGACCACTTACCAGGAATGGAAAACCTGGCAGGATGGCCTGCCTGCGGATGACACCAATAAAGGTAAAAGATGTCAGGATTGTCATATGAGTTGGAGAAAAGAAATGCTGCCCTATGATAATTATGTCATTGAGGGCCATGCCAGAGACATGTGGGGGACTAAAAGAGATCCCCAGAATATCAGACCCCATCATTTTGACGGGGGTACACAAATACAATTGAAAACAGCTCTTTCAATGGAAATTGAAGGACAGATCAATGATAATATCCTTGATGTTAATGTTTTTATCACCAATACCAACGGCGGTCACTGGATTCCCACGGGAGATCCCATGAGAAACGTGATGCTGGTATTGTCTGCCACAGACTCAGACGGCAAGGCACTAAAGAAAATAAAAGGGGAAGAACTGCCGACCTGGACAGGGGTTGGGAAAATTGAAGAAGGCAACTATGCAGGTCTTCCCGGGAAAATGTTTTCAAAGGTTTTAAAGGACAAAAAAGGCAATATCAATGTGCCTTTCTGGAATGCTGCAGAGGTGGCGGCCGATACCCGGATCAGACCCAAAACCACGGTTAAATTAAAATATCAATTTAAAATTGAAAACCTGAATGACGAACCCACAGCCGAAGCAAAACTGATTTACAGGCCGTTTATGAAATCTTTGGCTAAAGTAAAAAAATGGGAAAACAACGATATATTAATTACTGAAACTGCCTGGTAAGAAAAGGAGAATTTAATTGAACAGCAAACGAATGTTAATCTTAGGCTTGATTTTTCTGACGATGACAAGTGTGCATGCCTTTGCATTAGATCTGTCAGGCAATGTTAAGGCTCAAGGGTTGAGAAAACAGGATAATATCCTGGTGTATCTGACTAAAACACCGGACCTGACAACGCCTCCCCAGGAAGCCTTTGTTCTGGATCAGAACAATCTTACATTCCTGCCTCATATACTCGTGATCCCCAAGGGTTCAACCGTGTCTTTCCCCAATAATGACAAAGTGGATCACAATGTGTTTTCACTTTCCAGGACTAAAAAATTTAATTTCGGCAGTTACAAACCAGGAGAAAGTCAAACTGTCACCTTTGACAAACCGGGTATTGTGGAGCTCAGGTGTGATCTTCATTCTGAAATGATTTCCTATATCCTGGTCATGAAAAATTCTTTTTTTGCCTTAACCGATAAAAAAGGCAATTTTATCCTGGATGTCGCAGGGCTTGAACCGGGTAAATATTTTCTTAAAACCTGGCACGAAAAACTCAAAAACAGCAAGATGCCCATTGAACTGCCGGCGGCAGCAGGCAAAAAACTTACCATTAACCTGAAAAGAGGGGCACCCGGTGTGCTGTATAAATAAATGATAACCATGGAAATATCAATGGTCATGGCGTTAACTGCCGGGCTTGTATCCTTTTTGTCTCCTTGTGTGCTCCCCCTGGTACCGGGATATGTCTCCTTTATTTCAGGCATATCCATCAATGATATCATGGAGAAAAAAGATAGACCCAAATTATTTGATAAGACACAGATCCAAGTCATCTTGAATGCGCTTTTGTTTATAGCGGGTTTTTCATTGGTGTTTGTAACGCTGGGTGCATCAGCCACATGGATTGGTTCTTTTTTTAGTTCCAATCTTGGACTGCTGACCAAAATATCAGGACTGGTCATTATCTTTTTCGGGTTTATAAAACTTAATATTATCCGCATCCAATGGTTTTTTAAGGATATGAGATTTCATTTCAACACCCGGAAAAAAGGCGCTTTTTTCTCCCTGGTTCTGGGCATGGCCTTTGCCTTTGGCTGGACCCCCTGCACAGGACCGATCCTTGGTGCCATACTCACCTATGCCGGAACCGTTGATCAGGCAGGTTCAGGAATCCGGCTTTTATTAATCTATTCGGCCGGGCTTGGGATTCCATTTCTTTTAACCGCAATCTTTATCCAGTATTTTTTCAAGGTTTTCAACCGGATTAAGAAATATCTCTGGATAATTGATAAAGGAACCGGTCTGATACTCATTGTCATGGGGATATTGATCTTTAATGATTCCTTTGCCTCCCTTGCCGGCTGGTTCAGCCTGTTTGGCGGATTCACGCTATAGGCAGTCACAGCCATGGAAAACAGTAAACCTGTTAATATTTATAGTTTCATTCCGGTTCTATGCCTGGCCATCGTTCTTTTTTCCCCCCTTTTTCCATTCATTGGCAAAGCGTATTCCAAAGATGCCACTCTTGATAAAAAGTTTGCATCAATTGGAATCATCAAGCTTGCCGGGTTCCTTCCCCCGGCAAGCCATGATCCTGTTGACATGGATGGAATCGCGGTAAAGCTTTCAGACCTAAAAGGGAAAATTGTATTTATAAATTTCTGGACCACCTGGTGCCCGGACTGCGTAGATGAAATGCCGGATATTGAAAACCTGCATAAAAAATTGAATAATAATGATTTTATCATCCTGGGCATTGATCTTAAAGAATCTAAAAAAAAAGTAAAAAAATTTATCAAAAAACACAATCTGACATTCAAAATCGTCCTGGATAAAAAAGGTGATATGGGAAGGGCATTTGGTATCCGCTCCATTCCAACTACCTTTATACTTAACCGGAAAGGCGGTCTGATCGGAAAAGCCATGGGAGCCCGGAACTGGGACAATAAACAATCCATTGACCTGTTTGAATATCTGCTGGAAAATTATTAACAACGATCTGTTCTAAGAGGACTTTAATGCAATCAAAAATCATACGTCTTGTACTCATCATTTTTTTGTTTTTCGCAGCATTGGGCCTGCCACGATTTTTTGTGGAAATACCCGGCGAAAACAAAACCCGTGTCATTGAACTTGTGGCAGGAAAATATGGGTATACCCCGGAACGGATCTTTGTCAATAAAGGCGATACGATTATTGTTAAACCCACCTCCAAAGATGTGACCCATGGTTTTTTACTGGATGGTTATCCTGTTGAATTTACTATAAAACAGGGCGGTATCGCATACCAGAAATATGAATGGGAAGATGATGAGGGAAAGATTCAAACCGACTGGGATAAAGTCAACGAGATTGAGTTTGTCGCAGACAAAGAAGGAAAATTTATTTTTCGCTGTACCCAGGTGTGTGGAAACCTTCACCCTTTTATGACCGGAGAACTGATCGTGGCGCCTAATACCCTGTATTACACCATGGTCTCTCTTTCTGTCTGGATTTTCATAAGCCTTTTTTTATGGTTTGGAACAAGCCCGGGTTCTCCCAAAAAAGAAAGGAAAAACCTGAATCTGTTTGAAATCATTCCTGGTCTTAAATACCTGTTTAAACGCAGAAGTTTTCAGTTTGTCCTGCTTTTTCCCGGCTTTGTCATTTTCTATTTATTTATCATTGCAAGTCTCAAAGGAAGCCCTGTGGGTAACCACAATATTGCTATTATCATTGTCTGGATCCTATGGTGGTTTCTTTTAAAATCAGTTTTTGTCCCCCTGGGAGGAAGATTGTGGTGCATGATCTGCCCGCTCCCGGCACCTGCTGAGTGGATCAGCAGAAAAGCCTTTACTGCTGTGGGTTTCATTAAAAAGCCCATCAAAGGCAAACACCACAAATATACGGGTCTTGGTCTTGACTGGCCAAAAAAATTAAGAAATATGTGGCTGCAGAATGTCATCTTTCTTTTAATGATTTCTTTTGGAATTATCCTGATCACAAGACCGGTCGCTACGGCCACAATGTTTCTGCTTATTCTTGCGGCGACTCTTGTCATGTCCTTTATTTTCAGGAACCGGGTTTTTTGTCTGTATCTTTGCCCTGTGGGGGGATTTTTAGGCAATTATTCCATGGCTTCCATGACAGCCCTGCGGGTCATTGATAAGGATGTCTGTAAAAAACATAAAAACAAATGCTGTCTCAAAGGCAGCCCTGACGGCTGGGGATGTCCCTGGAACCAGTATCCCGGCACCATGGACCGGAACAATCATTGCGGGCTCTGTACTGAATGCGTGAAAACCTGTCCCAAAGACAATATCGGATTCTTTTTGCGACCCTTTGGTTCTGACAGGACCATTAAAGATTATTCGGAAATGTATAATATCCTTATTATGCTTGTAGTTGCCATTGCATTCAGCATCACCATGCTGGGCCCCTGGGGATATATCAAACAGGCAGCCAATGTTACAGAGTCCAGACAGATCTATCCTTTTCTTATTTATCTGAGCGTCTTATACATCATGTCTCTGGCTTTTTTCCCAGGAATATTCATTTTCCTTTCCAGGTTGTCAGCCAGATTCGCAGGATATAAAGGAGATATAAAACAGCTTGTCCTGCAACTTTCCTATATGTTGATCCCCGTGGGCATATTTGCCTGGATCGCCTTCAGCCTGCCTTCCATCATGGTCAATTACTCCTATGTTCTCAATGTGCTGTCAGATCCTCTGGGATATGGATGGGATATTTTCGGAACCGCCCATGTCAGTTTTAACCCCTTTTACCCGGAGATCGTTCCCTTGATTCAGGGGCTTTTGCTGCTCACAGGACTTTATTTTGGCATCAACAGGGTGTATCTATCTTTGACAGGTCTGATTTCAGAACCATCAAAAAGAAAGAAAACCATTTTGCTTCCATCTCTTTTTGCCCTGGCAGTGGTGAATATTTTTTTAAAACTTTACCTTGGGTAACACAAAAGAGATCCTTTTTTGGCAAAAGATTTAATGCTATTCAGCCAAAATGCCAATGTTGGCATTATGTTGCGAGTTGATGTAAACCTCCATCTCTATGTTTAATCATCCAAGGAAATTGACTGACAGCTTGTATTCAAAGTCTTATGATATTTTTATTTAAGGCCTGAAACAAGATATTGTGTTTCAGCTTTCGTAAATTCCGTTATCATTAACGGCCTGCCTCATGGCTTGGAGATTGTCACCCGGGGTAAACTGTGAAAGATCACAACGTCGGGGTACTTAGCTGGACCCAGAGTCTCCTTGACTATAGCACCACTATTACAATCAGCGGAGACAACAACTTCAAAATCATAATTGGAAATGTTTGGGTGGATAATATTTATTCACTGCCTGGATAATTTTTATCCGGTTTTTTTATATCGTCTTTTTTTTAAGACAGGCGCAAATTAGTTATTTTGTTTAGTATCAACAGGATATCATTTCTGGCATGAAACTTGAATCATTAAATAAAAAAGAGATTATTTCAAGGACAAGATAATGAAAATTAAAACAGGTTTATTTTCCGCATTATTTCCTTCATTTTTGGGGCTGTTTGTTTACGCAACCGCTTTTGCCGGCTGGGGAGATAACGGCTATGGTAATTACGGCGGGCATATGATGGGTGGGGCTGGATATATGGGATGGTTTATGATTGTATTCTGGGGGCTGATACTCATCGCACTGATTTTTCTCATTCGCTGGATTTCACACCTGCCTCTGGGGAAAGGATCGGGGTTAAGATCTGACAAGGAACCTCTGGATATTTTAAAGGAGCGTCTGGCCAGAGGCGAGATCGAAATCGAAGAATACAGGGAAAAAAAACAATTGCTTTCATAAAATTATGATCAATAAGAATTATTGGGGTTAAATTTTAAGGCATCACCCCGTAATCCTTGAGTTTGAGGTGGAGGGTTCGTCTTGATATGCCCAGTTGTCTTGCCGTTTTACTTTTATTGTTCTCGGTTTTGTCCAGCATTTTTAAGATCGCCAGTTTTTCAACTTCGTACAGGGTTTTTCCTCCCAGGTTTATCTGCCCTGCATCTTCATGAGAAGCTTCGCTTAATGGGGAGCCGATTTCAATCTGAATATCATCCTTGCTAAGAAAATCCCCGGTTGACAGGATCACACTTCTTTCCAAAGTGTTCATCAATTCCCGTACATTTCCCGGCCAGTGATACTCCGCCATTTTTTCCATGGCTTCCGGGGTAAATCCTTTAATGATCCGATTGTTTTTTTTAGCATATAATTTTAAGAAATGCTGGGATAGAAGCTGGATGTCACCGCTCCTTTGTCTTAAAGGCGGCACGCTTAAGTTGATCACATTGAGCCGATAATACAAATCCTCCCGAAAATCGCCTTTGGCAATCAAATCAATAAGATTTTTATTGGTTGCAGCAATAATTCGAGTATCCACTTTAATGACTTTTTCACTGCCCACAGGTGTAACTTCGCGTTCCTGCAAAGTCCGTAAAAGTTTTACCTGCATGGACATGGAGGTTTCACTGATCTCATCTAAAAGAATACTGCCTTTGTCTGCCTGCTGAAATTTACCTTCCTTGCTGCGACTGGCGCCAGTAAACGCTCCTTTTTCATGCCCGAATAATTCTGATTCCAAAAGGGTTTCAGTGATGGCTGCACAATTAATTTTTATAAACGGGCCTTGTTTTCTCAGACTGTTATAATGGATGGCACCTGCTATCAACTCCTTGCCAGTGCCGGATTCGCCGTTGATCAATACAGTGGCATCTGTTTTAGCAACCTGGGAGATGGTCTGAATCAGCTTTTGCATTTTTTTATTTTTGCCGATAATATTATTGCAGTCAAAGTTTTTCCCGAGAGTTTCCTTTAAAAGAAAATTTTCCTTTTTCAACTGTGTATGTTCAAGTGATCTTAGAATGGTGATTTTTAATTTATCAAAATCAAATGGTTTGGTAAGGTAATCATAAGCGCCATTTTTCAAGGCTTCAACAGCTGTGTCAATGGATGAAAATGCAGTCATGATAATGACCGGTATTGCCGGATTGATTTTTTTGATTTCCTTTAAAGCCACAAGGCCGGACACTTTAATCATTTTTATGTCCATAAGGACAAGGTCATAGGCTTTTTCTGTGACCATATCAATGGCGGTTTGTCCATCATCTGCTTGGGCCAGGGCATATCCCCATTTATTCAACAGGGTTTTAAGCATATTGCGATGGGTCTTATCATCATCGACTATGAGAATTTGGCTTTTTTGTTTATTCATTTTCATTCATTTCCTTGTCAGGTAAGATGATAGTAAAAATAGTTCCCTGGCCAGGCTCGCTTTTAACTTTAAGCTTTCCTTTATGGGCTTTGACGATATTATGTACAATGGCAAGCCCAAGACCGGTTCCGGAAAGTTTTGTGGTAAAATAGGGTTCAAAGATATTGGGAAGATCTTCTTTTTTTATACCTGATCCAGTGTCGGAAATCCTAATAATTATTTTGTGGTCGGATTTGTCCCGGAAAAGTTGGATATGGAGACTGCCTGAATTTTCCCCTGAATTTTCCATTGATTGGATGGCATTCAGATATAGATTCAGCAGCGCCTGGTTTAACCTTTCTTTATCCGCATATATGCTGCCGATGTCTTCATCCAGATCCTTTTTAATGGCAATATTATGTAGTTTTGCATCATGCTCTACAATTTTTATGGAATCTTCAATAAGTTCTTTGATCAGGACAGGTTTTTGCGATACCTGGACCGGCCTGGCAATTTCAACAAGCTCGCTGACCACATGGTTCAACCGATCCACTTCCTTTATCATCACATCGGCAATATCAAAATTTTGGGTACCCTTATCAAAAATTTCTTTGAAAAAAGTGGCATACCCTTTTAATGAACTTAAAGGATTCCTGATTTCATGGGCAACGCCGGCAGCAAGTCTTCCAATGGCAGCAAGCCTTTTGTTCCTTTCAATTTCATCTTTTAAAAGGCTAAGTTCAGTAAGATCCCTTAAAATCACCAGAGCCCCAAGAGAAGCCCCGTCTTTGTCACTTAGCGGACTGACGACAACATCAAGAATAATGGGTTTTCCCTTCCCATCCTTGATAGAAAGTTCTTTTTCTATAAGTCTATTATGGGAATGTATGGATTGGACAAGATCTATGAGTTTTTTAGGCAGAACCTGCCCTGCAATCTTTTTAAGGTCTTGTGCTAAAGGTAAATTCAATAATTCCTTTGCCGCTGGATTCACAGAAAGTATCTGGTCATTTTTATTCATCGCAACAAGGCCAATGGGCATATTTTCCACTAGATTGTCGGAAAAAATTTTGATTCGTGATAAAGAAGATCGGGTTGTGCGATATCTTTGGACGATAAAAACCAGAACAAACCCGGTTAATCCAATCAAAAGAAGAATGACTGCCATCATAATGCTGTGCTGGATATCGTTTTGATCAGCTTGTTCAACAACTTTCATATCAAGTTCTACAAAAATTATAGTATTTTTATAATCAATACCCATATCAAAACTTTGCCCGCGCATTCCTTGATGCATATGCATCATTTTTGAAGCAGCCTCGTTTGTCTGCTGAATTATTGGAGAAAATTTTTTATAAACCTGAAATATATTGTTTTTGGTCTCGTCTTGCTTGATTCTCCATATAGCCCGGTCAGAGTTTAAAACATTGATCAGATCCAGATCCTGCCCATATTGTTTGCCTGTTTGTTCTCTTATGCTGTGCACAAGAATTTGTCCCTCTTTATTAACAATAAAAAGAGAAGTAATATCCGGCAATGAAGCAGTTTCCCGCAAAAGGTTTTCCAAGGCGGTTCTGCTCCAGCCCATATTCATCATTCCGGTTCTTGTGCCAGCCTCAAAAGCCTTTATCAAAGCTGTGCTTTTTTCAAATAATAGCCTTATGCTCTGGGTTTTCTGCCGATTGATCCTGTCCAGTGTCATATAGGTAAAAATAGGGAATAATACTATAATCGTGCCAATGAGAATGAGTGGTGGGATTTTTGTAATGAATTTTATATTTTTCATAATAAAGGCATATTGTTTGCTATTCTGTTTTTGAGAGAACCCTTAGTTCATTATTGATGCCGATGATAGAAATTTAGTTTCGCCCAAATAAAAAAAATATGCAACCTAATAAATATTGAAGACAAGGGCAATAGTGGTGGGAAATTGTCATTTAGGAAATTTGGCACTGTCGCCATTTTTCCTAAATGGTAATTTCTAGTTTTTTGATCAAATTAATAGGAGGGGTAATAGGCTGGTCCAGGCTTGTGTAGTTGCATTTATTGAGCAGCAAACGAAACTACGCAGACCCGACCCCTATTATATTATAATATTTTTTTTCAAAAAAATTTGGTATTATCCCATGTAATTATCTAACCGGACATAACTGTTTTTTGGTATATGACAGGTCAATAAAAAAAATTGATGATATGTAAAAACTTTATGGTTGGAGGCTATATGAAATCCATCACTTTTAAAAACAGGGTTGCCATTGTAACTGGCGCAGGAGAAGGGATTGGAAGAGAATATGCCCTGGATCTTGCAAAAAGAGGGGCAAAGGTTGTGGTCAATGATATCGGTCAAGGGCCGGATCAAAAAAGAACGGCGAAAATGGTGGTAAATGAGATAAAAAAGGCAGGCGGCCGTGCCGTGGCCAGTCTGGATTCTGTGGCAACCATGAAAGGCGGCCAGAATATTGTTGACACGGCCATGGACCATTTTGGCCGTGTGGACATCCTGATTAACAATGCAGGAATCCTTCGGGACAAGACATTTATGAAGATGAGCGAAAAGGAGTGGGATGACGTCATCGCCGTTCATTTAAAAGGTACCTTTTGTGTGACCCAGCCGGCAGTGAAAATCATGAAGGAAAACAGGTATGGTCGAATTGTATTTACGGCTTCTTCCTCGGGTATGTATGGAAATTTTGGTCAGTCAAATTATGGTGCGGCTAAAATGGGGATTATCGGCATCATGAACACCTTGAAACTGGAAACGGATAAATATCATATTAAAATTAATACAGTGGCTCCCAATGCTGCAACCAATATGACCCGGGGTGTTTTCCCCGAAGAAGTGGCCAGAAGAATCAAACCTGAATTTAATACACCCCTGGTGACCTTTTTGTGTTCACAGGAAAATCAGATATCCGGGATGATTTTTACCATGAGTGCGGGCTGGTTTGCAAGGTCAGCAATGGTTTGCGGCAAAGGCGCCTGTATCGGTAATACCAAAAGACCCATAACAGCAGAAGAGGTCAAAAAAAACTTTGAACAGATTAAAAGCCTTGAAAATGCTTTGCCCTATGAGCATTGCGGCCAGATATACAGCCTGGGAAGGCCTCTGACCGGCAGATAAGCAAACTCCAAATCCACCATCAAATTTTCATTTACAGGCTGGACCATGGGGTTGTGCACTATCCCTGGCCATCAGCAAGGTGCCAGATGCAAGGCGACAAGGAGTGACGAGTGATGCGTATAAGTCATACTCCGCAGGGAGGAACGACCGCCGTCAACGCAGCAGGTGGTACTTTGATGGTGGATCAGGGGAAACGCTATCCCTTTGCTAAAATGTAATGACCTGATATCCTTTTTCAATAAAATTTCCCATGGAAGGGTGTCCAGACATTTCCCCAATGAGGGGGATGCCTTGTTTCTCAATCTCTTTTTCAACTTTAAGCTTGATGGAACATGCCTTGCAGGCGCCGTGCAAGATGCCAAGACTTTTGGCCTTCTGGTAAAGAGTTGAAAGAAAATGCCCGGGTCTGCTCATTTCCGGGACCAGTGTCACAGCCTCACCTTCAATAACTATCAAGCCTTCCTGGCCGCGCTCATACAGGTCGATCCCATTGAGAAGAACATGGACAAAACACATGGGGTCACCCCGGAAAGCAAACAGGACTGTTTTTTGATTTTCCATTTTTATTCACCTTGAATTAAATCGGTTCTTGCCGAAAACTTTGAAAGCATAAGCTCTGCTGCGCCCAACACTATAATTGAAAAAATCAGCTTTTTATTTTTTTAACATAGTTTTTGGCATCAGCACGGCAACAACTTTTCCTTTTGCACAGAGTGTATTTTCTGCCAGTACTTTTGCCTCGACAATCACTTTTTTTTCTCCTATTTCAACAACTCTTCCCCTGATTTCAAGTTCAACGCCCAGAGGGGTTGGTGCAAGAAAATCCACTTTTAAAGATGCTGTGACATACCTAATGACAGGCTTAGTATCCATCTTTCTTTCCTGTTCACGGTATTTTGCCGCCGCTGCTGTTCCTGTGGAATGACAGTCAATAAGAGAGGCGATTAATCCGCCATAAACAAATCCCGGGATGGCTATATAGTTTTCATTGGGAACAAGTCTTGCAACACTTTCTTCTCCATCCCAATAACTTTTAATCTGTAATCCGTGCTCATTAAGTCTTCCGCATCCATAGCAATGGCTGATATCATCGGGATAATAATCTTGAAATGCCTTCATTTTTTTCTCCATTTTAAAATGGTTATTTGCAGTTGGGTATTCCTTATAAAAACCCTTGCTGTGTTATAATGATTTACTGCCTTGCCGCCTGTTTCTTGTCCATATCACTTCAAAGTAAAAAAGACAGCCTGCTATGCTTCCTGCACAATCTGCAATAAAATCTCCAAAAGAGGCATCCCTCGATGAAACAAAAGCCTGGTGGATTTCATCGGACAATCCAAAAAGGCAGGCAAATAAAATGGCTGTGATTTTTATTTTTGCAGGGGACCAGAAAGATTTTTCACAGGCCAGATCCCTGGCAAAAAGGAATGCCAGAAGAGACCAGGCAACAAAATGGAGGACCTTGTCTTGATAGGAAAACAAAGACTTTGAAATAATACCTGGATAAGAAGACTGCCAGAAAATAAACAGGCAAAGGATAATAACCGGCAGTCTGTATAAATAGATCAGGTTCAGTCTGTTAGAGGATTTTTTCATCCAGAATTCTTTCTTTAACATGATGTGATACTGAACTTATAAACTCATCCATGGAAAGGCCCATCCTGACCTTGCCGTCAAGGGTTCTGACAGAAAGTGTCCCTGTCTGTTTTTCCTTATCTCCAATGGTGATGATCATAGGGATATAGTTAAGCTGGGCATCCCGGATTTTCTTTTTCAGGGTTTCACTTCTTTTGTCCACTTCACATCTTATTTTACAGGCATCAAGTTCTGATTTGATCTTTTCGGCATATTCTGACAGATCCTGGTTTATAGGAAGCAAGATAGCCTGCACAGGGGCCAGCCACAAGGGAAATCTGCCTGCAAAATGTTCCACAAGGATGCCGAAAAATCTTTCCAGAGATCCATAAATAACCCGGTGGATCATTATGGGCCTGTGTTTATCATTATCACGGCCTTTATAAGTCAGGTCAAATCTTTCCGGCAAAGCCATATCCAGCTGGACTGTGCCGCATTGCCAGGTTCTTCCTAAAGCATCTTTGATGTGGATGTCGATTTTAGGACCGTAAAATGCCCCGTCTCCTTCATTGATAAAGTATTCCTGGCCGTATTTGTCCAGTGCTGCTTTAAGTCCGTTTGTAGCTTCTTCCCATTGCTCATCCGATCCAATGGACTTTTTGGGCCTTGTAGACAGTTCCAGATGAAAATCAAGGCCGAATCTGCTGTAGATTGTCTTGGACAATTTCAGAACGCCAAGAACTTCATCTCCGATCTGGTCCGGTGTCATGAAAATATGTGCATCATCCTGGTGAAATGCTCTTACCCGGAAAAGACCTGAAAGAGCTCCTGACAGTTCATGCCTGTGAACCAGGCCTATTTCACCGGCTCTTACTGGAAGATCTCTGTAGGAGTATGCTTTTGTCTTGTAAAGCAGCATACCGCCTGGGCAGTTCATGGGCTTGATGGCATATTCTTCATCATCAATCAGGGAGGTATACATGTTTTCCCGGTAATTTTCCCAGTGGCCGCTTTGCTCCCAGAGTTTTCTGTTGAGCATGACAGGGGTTTTGGTCTCCACATAACCGGCTGCTTTGTGCTCATCCCGCCAATACTCTAAAAGTGCATTCCATACCTCAATTCCTTTTGCATGGAAAAAGGGCATGCCGGCTGCTTCATCATGAAAGGAATAAAGATCCAGTTTGGTCCCAAGTTTTCTGTGATCCCTTTTTTTGGCTTCCTCAATCATATTGATGTATTTGTTCAGCTTTTTTTTGTCAAAAAAGGAGATGCCGTAAAGTCGCTGGAGTTGCTCTCTTTCCTGGTCTGCTCTCCAATAGGCACCGGATATTTTTAACAGCTTGAACCCTTTAATCATACCAGTATGGGGGATATGGGGGCCCCGGCACAGATCAATGAATTTGCCATTCTGGTAAAGAGATATTTCCTGGGTCTCATCAAGTTCATTGATGAGTTCAAGTTTGAAAGGGTTGTCCTTGAATATTTCAAGGGCTTTGTTTCTTGAAACAACTTTTCTTTCAAAGGTGTTTTTAGCCTTGATGATTTTTTTCATTTCAGTTTCAATGGCACCAAAATCATCTTTTGAAACAGGATCCATATCAATATCATAGTAAAATCCGTCTTCCACAACAGGACCGATGGTAAGCTTTGCATTGCTGTAGATATTTAAAACGGCTTCTGCCATGACATGGGCTGAAGAATGTCTTAAAATCTCAAGGCCTTCATCATCATTGGCCGTTATAAAGCTTATGCAAGTATCTTCTTTAATAGTCTGGTTTAAGTCCAGAAGCTTTTCATTAATTTTCATTGCCACGCAGTTTCTGGCAAATCCGTCGGAAATACTTTTAGCAACATCCATACCTGTGGGAATATTTTCAAAGACCTTTATACTATTGTCTGGAAATGTTATGTTAATCATTTGTGTATTCCAATGTGTTTTTTGTTAGTTATATATAAAAAATGAATTTTAGAAGAAGTAGTGTAAACAATCAAGGGAAAAAATATTGAATTACAAGTTTATTGAATCGGATGAAGAACTTAAAAGTGTTTGTGATGATCTTTTAAAGGAAAAAATAATCAGTGTGGACCTGGAAGCAGACTCCATGCATTGTTATAAAGAAAAAATTTGTTTGATTCAGATTGCTACTGCCAAAGAAGCTTTTTTAATCGATCCTTTTGAAATTAAAGAGATCCCGCCTTTTATAAATGTGCTTGAAAATAATGATGTAATCAAGGTGTTTCACGGGGCTGATTTTGATATCAGAAGTCTTGACAGAGATTATAAGGCCCGTGTGAATAATCTTTTTGACACGGAAATTGCCTGCCGGTTTTTAGGTATTAAAGAAAGGGGACTTGCTGCTCTGTTAAAAAAAAATTTTGATGTGGATCTGGATAAAAAATTTCAAAAAGTGGATTGGGCAAGACGGCCTCTTAAACCCGAAATGATCGAATATTCAGTGGGTGATGTGGCATATCTTACAAAGCTGCATGATATAATCCGTAAAAAACTTGTGTCAAATGGGCGGTTTTCATGGGCCAAAGAAGAGTTTGAAATACTGGCCCGTGTTCGCTATGTGAATAATCATGTCCTGCCCTTGTTTACAAAATTTAAAGGCGCAGGCAAACTGGACAACAGGAGCCTTGCCGTTCTTGAAAACCTTTTACATGTCAGACTGAAGATAGCAGAAAAAAAAGATAAGCCTTTGTTTAAAATTTTTTCAAATCTTTCATTAATGATCATGGCCAATAAAAAACCTGTGGCAATTGATCAGATGATAAAGATAGGTGCAATAAGCAAAAGACAGGCAGACATGTATGGTGATTTGTGTCTGGAGGCGATTGGAAAAGCAATGGATTTAGAGCATAAAGAATTGCCTTCATATCCAAAAACCAGAAGGCCCAAAAAAAACATCATAGTTCAGGAAAGAATTGAACGTCTGAAAAAGATGAGAGAAAAATTAAGCAGCTCAATAGGGATTGAACCCGGGTTTTTATTGAACAATGCAATGATTGGTTCCATTGCTTTTGAAAATCCTTCAACTTCTGAAGATCTTTTAAAAATTGAAAATATAAGGCATTGGCAGGTGGATGCTATAGGTGAAAAGATTTTTTCAAGCCTTGGGTTCTGTGCATTTTAATGGAGAAAAATATGGAACTTGAATTTGTGAAAATGGAAGGGCTTGGCAATGATTTTATTTTGTTGGATGACAGAAAAGGAAAAATCAAACAATACTCAAATTATCAAGTATTGGCAAAACGTCTTTGCTCAAGACATTTTGGAATCGGGGCAGATGGTATTATCCTGATCCTTGATTCCAGGGACCATGATATTAAATTTAAAATATTTAACTCTGACGGCTCCCAGGCTCAGATGTGCGGCAACGGCATCCGGTGTTTTGCCAAATATCTGTATGAAAACAAGATTGTTCCTCAAAAGAAGATAAGTGTTGATACAAAGGCTGGAACCATAATTCCAGAGGTGATCCTCAATGGGATATCAGGAGATAAGGATCTTGTTAAGTCAGTAAGGGTTGATATGGGAGAACCTTGTCTTCTTTGCCAGGATATTCCATTTAAAAGCCTGAAAGAAAAGGCTATTGAAGAGGTTTTAGAGTTAAAGGATAGAGCATATCACATTACTGCAGTATCCATGGGAAACCCCCACGCCGTTATTTTTGTAGACGATGTTAAAAAAGTGGATATTGAAAAAATCGGACGGTCAATTGAAACCCATGAAAGATTTCCTGAAAAGACCAATGTTGAGTTTGTTGAAGTTTTAAGCAAAACCCAATTAAAAATGAGGGTGTGGGAAAGGGGAGCAGGGATTACACTTGCCTGCGGCACAGGCGCCTGCGCAGCTCTGATCGCGGCCAGCCTGACGGGCAGAACAAAAGAAACCGCTATTGTTCATCTTGATGGCGGAGACCTTGACATTCACTGGGATAAAAAGACAAATCACATTTTTAAGACAGGCCCTGCAAACCTTGTGTTTGAAGGCCGAATCATGATTTGAAAAGGAATTTTTATGGTTAAAAAAACTACCGGTGAGGAATTTGAGAAGGCAGGATATAATCAAAGACCCGGTGAAGAGAAACTAATCCACTCTAATGATTTGATGGATTCTATTATTTCTAATGCCCTGAGTGCAATTGCCGTATACGACAGGGATCTAAAATATATATATGTAAGCAAAAGATTTCTTAAAGATTACAAAGTTAAAGAGAAAAATGTAATTTGTAAACACCACTATGAGGTTTTCCCCGATACTCCTCAAAAATGGAGGGATGTGCATCAAAGATCGATAGCAGGTGAGGTGGTAAGCGCTGAAGAAGATCCTTATTACAGAGATGATGGCTCAGTGGACTGGACTCGCTGGGAATGCCGCCCCTGGTATGAATCAGATGGTTCAATCGGTGGTATCATTATATACAATGAGATTATCAACGAACAAAAGAAGATCGAGGAAGAATTAAAGAAAAGTGAAATTCAATTGCGAACCATCATTGAACATAGCAACGAGTTGTTTTACATCCATGATGCAAACCAGGTTTACTCTTATGTTAGTCCAACCTCAGAGAATATTCTTGGATACACCCCTGAAGAAATGAAAATAAAATGGACGGAGTTTATCACCGAAAACCCCATTAACCTTAACGGAGCTGAAATTAAGGGGAAAGCAATCAAAACAGGCAAAAAACAAAAACCCTATTTGATGGAACTTAAAAAAAAGGATGGCCAATTAGTATTGGTTGAAATTGATGAGTCTCCCGTAAAAGATTCTGTTGATAAGGTTGTGGCAATAGCCGGAGCTGCAAGAGATGTGACCCTGAAAAAACAGACTGATGACAGATTAATCAAATCAGAACAGCGTTTCCGTGATCTGTTTAACAATATCAGTGATATCATTTACATCCATGATTTTAAAGGCCGGTTTATTTCCGTTAATCCTGCCATGTGCAAAGCTTTTGGTTATGAAGAGGATGAACTAATCGGAAGAAGAATTACTGATTTGATGAAACCCGGGCTTGTGTCTGATTTTGAACATGATTATATGGAATCAATCAAGAAAAATGAATACCAGGAAGGGAGTACAGTTTACTTTAAAAAAAATGGTGAGAAACTCTATATTGAGTACAAGAGTGCGTTAGTCCGGCCGGAAACAGGAGAGCCTTTCATCAGTGGTATCGGCCGGGATATAACTGAAAGAATTTTATCGGAAGACAAAGTTGAAAAGCTTAAGGAGCAGGTAATCCAATCGCAAAAAATGGAATCCATCGGAACTTTAGCAGGAGGGATTGCCCATGATTTTAACAATATCCTTTTCCCTATTTTAGGGTACACTGAAATGCTGCTGGATGATTCCCCAGCAGACAGCTCATCCAGAAGCAGTCTAAAGGAAATTTATTCGGCCGCCCTAAGGGCCAAAGATCTTGTGAAGCAGATCCTTACTTTTTCCCGTCAGGAGATGAGCAAATTAAAACTTATTAAAATGCAGCCTATTGTCATGGAGGCATTAAAACTTATCAGGTCTACAATTCCCACAACAATTGAAATTATACAGGATATCAATGATGATTGTGGAGTGATTAAAGCTGATCCCACACAGATTCATCAGATTGTGATGAATCTTACGACAAATGCTTATCATGCCATGGAAGAAGAAGGTGGAAAGCTGAAAGTAAGCCTGAAAGAAAAAAAATTAGGTAAGCTTGATCTGATTAATCCAAATATGACACCCGGAAGTTATGTCTGCCTTATAGTGTCTGATACAGGGATGGGCATGGATAAAAACTTAACAAAGAAAATATTTGATCCGTTTTTTACCACCAAAGCAATAGGCAAAGGTACTGGAATGGGACTTTCAGTGGTGCATGGTATTGTTACTTCTATGGGGGGCGCCATCCAGGTATATAGTGAGCCTGAAAAGGGAACGAAATTTCATGTTTATTTTCCCTTAGAAAAAAAATCTTTTAAAGTAAAGAGTACCCAGGCTGAAGAACCTGTCCAGGGCGGAGTTGAAAAGATACTTCTTGTGGACGATGAAAAAGCAATCCTCAATTTGGAAAAACATATGCTGGAACGTTTAGGGTATCATGTGATGGTATTCCATGCGGTAGCTCTAAAAATTTTAAAAGCCATCTTTTGCGCTTTTTTCCGAAGTTTTCGATCTGTTCATAAGTGTCTGCTCCGGCAACCACACCACAAATTGCTATAATGATGATATCTATCAGTTTATGGAGCTTATTATGATGTCGGTGATCCTCAATTTTTTCGAAAAATGAATCTATTGAATTTTCTTGCATTGGCAACTCCTTGTATTTATTGCCAATACTTACATAAAATTAACGAAAAGTCTAGTGAAAAATATTTCCTTTAATATCAGTAGGTTACGCTGTTTTGAGTGTGTTTGCCTTGCAATATAAACAGTTCTTATGATGGTAGTCACCTGCACGGTAACTAGTTCTGGGTGGTTTGCCTTTACTGAGCATTTTGGAACGGGTTGTTACAGGCTCTGGTGGACAAAACGTGAAGTGGCGGGAACTGTTTGAGGGTACCGAGTTTTTCCGCCACAAGTTGTGTCCACCATAGAGCCTGTCATCCAGTTCCATCCAGCGATGGAAAGGTAAGCCACCCGGAACGGGTATGGTGTGTTTATAAAAAAGTTACATGCGATGACCCTGCCCTCAAAGTTTTTCAGATGAACCCTGATAAATTTGACCTGGTGATAACGGATATGGCAATGCCGGATATGTCAGGAGACAAACTATCGGCTGAATTGATCAAAATACGTCCTGATATTCCTGTATTGCTCTGCACTGGATTTAGCGGAAACATGTCTGAAAAAAAGGCTGCATCACTTGGTATTAAGGGCTTTTTATTAAAGCCGATTGTAATAAAAGATCTTGCTCAAAAGATACGTGAAGGTCTTGACACAGTGCAGAGTTGAAACTGAAATGTGCATTAATATCAAATATCTTTGCAGATAAAGCGTTTTAAAAGTCCATCCCAGGAAATACCCGGCAGGTTTCCAAAAAGATCAGACCCCAGACTCCCGCCGTCGGCAGCCGCAAGATTTGTTTCTTCTTCCAGAAATGCGTACAGATTTTTAACTTCACCGTTCATGAAGGACTTGCTTGAATCCATGAACATTAATTGTTTCAGATCCTGTTTGAGATCCGGACAATAAAGGCTTAATATCCATCCATCTGTATAGGGGTCCTGGTTAATCAGACCCGGGTTGGAAATCACCTGTGAATTGACTTGAGTTATGACACCGCTTATGGGCGATAAAAAAGATGCCTTATGCCCGTTTCTGGAAATATGAATGGCATTCTTTCCCTGGAAAACCTGTTTGCCCATCAAAAGGGTTTCAATGGATGTGAATTTTCCAAGAATTCTTGAGGCAAAGTCGTCAATGCCTATACGAACTATGTTGCCATCCTCTATCTTAGCCCATGTATGTCCTGAATGAAGATAATACCCCAGAGGCAGGGATACCCCGTTGATATTACTAAAACCAACGGGTTTTAGCACAGTATAAACCTTGAACTGGTCATGGAAATACTGATCAAATTCACAATCAATACAATTGTAAGTTTTGGGACAGGTTTTAAAATCAATATGGCCTTTCATATGATGGATGCAGGGCCTTTTTGCCAGGGGCTGCTTTTTAAGTTTTTCCTGCCAATAAACAAAATTTCCTTTTTTTCCTTTTATAATCATGCCCTGTTTTTGAAAGAGTTCATTTTCATGACAGGTTTTTCTCAACGCTCGATCAAACTTACAGGTGGTACAGGAAAAATCCTGGAAACATATTTTATTCTTTACTACTCCTGCCTGCATCCAGAGACAGGCAGGAGATTTTTTTTGATTTCTTGTTTCCATTTTTCGCATCCTTATCTTTAAGTCCTGAGAAAGGTATGGGTCAGGTTATGCCAGCCAAGGGTCGGCAGGTTCCCAAATACATCTGCCTTTAAAACTCCTCCATCTGCACTCAAAGGGCCGGTTATTTTCTCAATCATGTTTTCAAGAGTGGTCACTTCCTCACCCAGCCATTCCACACTGGCATTATCAGCCATGAGATCTTTTACAGTTTCTTTTACATCGGAATTGTGAATGGTAAAAAGCCATCCGTCACCATAGGGATCGTTTTTTGCAATATCCGAAGATTTCCTGATATTGTTGTTGACCTCTGTGATTACTCCGTTCACAGGAGAAAGAACATCAGCCATATTTGTACTCCTTTTCATACCCCAGCCCACCTTGTCCTTATTTAGTTCCTGGCCGGTCAGAGGAAGATCAAAGGCATCCGGGCCGCCCAATACCTTGAATGAAAAATCGTCAAGTCCGATACGAATAAGGCCGCCGCTGTCAATACTGGCCCATGTATGACCATTGTGAAAATAATATCCGTCGGCAATATCAAAGCCTTTGACATCTTTCATAAATACCATGGAATGCCCGGTTTTAGGCGAAAGTGTGTCTTCAAAATACTGATCAAAATCACAGCGCTGGCAATTGTAGTTCATGGGGCAGCTCCTTCTTTCAGTTCTGCCTGTCAAAGCATGTCTGCAGGTCCTGTCTTTACTGTCCAGATTTCTTAATGCTGCCTGCCAGGTGAGGTGTTTGCCGGCTTCTGCCATTTTAGCCATGGAGTCATCATACTTGCAATTGGTGCAGTCGTAAAAATTGCTGCAGTTTTTTTTCTTTGCAACACCTGCCTGCATCCAGATACAGGGATGATCGGTTTTGTCTTTTTTGGCTTTCCAGATGTTTTCGGATTTTACGGTTCTCATTAATTGTGTCATTTTCTTTTCTCCTTTTTATGAATTATTATTTTTCTTGGCTTGCCTGATTAATAGAGCAAAAAGAATACCAGCCTGAAAAAAAAGATGAAATTAATCATGATAAGTGCATTGCTGCAGTGTTTGACATATATCTTTAAAAAAGGGGTGCAGATCATGGAAAATATAAATTGCAGGATTTTACTACAGCGCATGTATACCATTTTGAAACAAATCAATGGAATCCATTGCCTGGAGCCTGATTCAAGGCTGTAGGATTTTTCAACACAGGATTCTAATATTCCAGCACTTTATTTTTTTAACAGATTTAGTCCTGGTGCACCAGGCTGATTTTTAAGTGGACCCTTATTTAAAAGGAAAAATAAAATTCATCTTCCACCTTTCAATATTTTATGTTAAAGTTTTCACTTATGGAGATCAGCATTTAATTCAGGTGCTTATAATAATTCAAAAATTGAATCTAAATCAACGCTGAAGTTCCTGCCGGAATGCACCTGCTGTAATGACACAATTTGAGCCTCCACTAATATAGGAGGTTATTCAATAGATTTAAGTTATTCCATCAGCTGTTTTTAATTCAGGAATTGGAGCGGGCTTTATGATTTTTGATATTCTTTTCTATTCTTCTTTGTCCATATGCATCATTGGAATCTGTTATAAAGCTTTTGCCTGGACAACAAAATCTATAGGCTGCCAAAAAGACCCAAATTTTCCCCATCGTTTTTCAGACCTGATCAAAGGACTTTTTTCAACCCTGTTCAGCCTCAAAGTCTTTTTTCTGGTTCAGTCGTTTTTTATTGATGTCATGTTCCAGGGGCGAATTTTAAGAACCAGTATGCTTCGCTGGGTCATGCACTTTCTTATTTTTACAGGATTTTTAGCTTTGGTTTTAATGCATGCCTTTGACTCTGTTTTCACTGAAAACTTCTTCCCCTATTATTATTCCACTGTCAATCCATTTTTTTTCTTAAGAAATCTGTTCGCACTTATGGTGCTTGCAGGTTTAGGTATTGCCATTTACAGAAGATATTATAAGCCGGCTTTCAGGTTGAAGAATGCAGGTGCAGATCTTTTTGCCGTTCTTATCATTTTAAGCATTATTTTATCGGGGATTTTACTGGAAGGCATGAAAATGGCCTCTGTTTCTGAATTCACAGTCATGGTAGAGGATTATGCCGGCCTTGATTATGAAGATGAGGACACCCTCGCTCTTGAATCCTATTGGGTCAAGGAATTTGCCCTGACCTCTGCAAGAGTAAATCTGCCTGTTGACAAAGAGGTTCTGGTTCTGGGCCTGGAACTGCATGAAAATAATTGTGTGGACTGCCACAGCCCGAACAAATCAGCTTTTATGGGATATGCAACAGCCAGGCTGCTCTCGCCTGTTGCCATTTTTTTGGATAAGATTAATAGTGTTAGTATTTTGTATTATGTCCATATACTGGTCTGTTTTACAGGGCTTGCTCTTTTACCCTTCAGCAAAATGTTTCATATCGTTGCCACACCCATAAGCCTTATGACCAATGCAGTTTACGACAAAAACAGCCTTGAAGGTGAGAATGATTTGACAAGGCAGATCATGGAACTTGATGCCTGCACCCATTGCAGCACATGTAATCTGAATTGTTCTGCAGGAATGATGTATGAATCTGTTAAAAATGATTATATCCTCCCATCGGAGAAAATACAGATTCTTAAAAAGGCTGTTTCAAAAGATTCATTGAGTACCGAAGAATATAAAGCACTTTTCCAGGGGCTTTATCTTTGTACCAATTGTGATCGATGCACTGTGGTATGCCCTTCCGGGATTAACCTGAAATCATTGTGGCTCAGCTTCCGGGAAAATTTTATTCAGAAAAATCCAGAGGATCACTTTATTCTTTCCACATTTTCTTTTGTCCGTGGGCTGAACCCTTTGACCATTGAAAAACATGCCTATAATAAACCCCTTGCAAAGAGTTTTGACAAAGTTGTTCAGAATTTCAAGGAACCTGAGTCTCTGACATTTGGTACCATGCCAAAAATATCAGATCATACAAACGAGCCTGGTTATGATCTTCCCTGCTCGGATACATTTGTCCATTGTTTTGGATGTCAGAACTGTTCCACCATATGCCCTGTAGTTGCAAGTTATCCTGAACCTGAGGAAGTCCTCACGCTTTTACCCCATCAGATTATGTACAGCTTAGGTCTTGGTTTTGTAGGCATGGCAAAAGGATCTGCCATGATCTGGAATTGCTTGAGCTGCTATCTATGCCAGGAACATTGTCCTCAAAATGTGGCAGTCTGTGATATTTTATTTCAGTTAAAAAACAAAACATTCCTGAATTCAGAGGATAAAATTTTATGAATTATACGCTTTTTTTAGGATGTAATATCCCTGCAAGGGTTCAGCAATATCATGATGCTGCAAAGGCTGTCTGTGAAAAGCTTGATATCAGCCTGACACAGATAAAAGAATTCATGTGCTGCGGCTATCCAGTACGCAATATTGATGAATTTACCTTTCTTTTATCTGCAGCAAAGAACCTGGCCCTGGCTGAGCAGCGGCAGTCTGATTTAATGGTATTGTGCAAATGCTGCTATGGAACCTTGAAGATGGCTGAGTATCATTTAAGACGCAACCCTCGGGTTCTTGAAAAGATCAACCTTATACTGGCAAAGGAGGGCCTTTTATTTAAAGGTAATATAATCATTAAGCATTTTTTATCCGTGCTTCATGAGGATGTCGGCCTTGAACGTTTAAAAGCCGCAGTAAAAGTAAAATATAAAAAACTTAAGATTGCCGCAAGCGTGGGGTGCCATGCCCTTCGTCCGGCCAGGATCACAGGGTTTGACTCGCCTGTCTCGCCCACGCTTCTGGATGATCTGGTCAAACTGACAGGTGCAAAAAGCATTGACTGGTCAAAAAAGTCGGAATGCTGCGGTGCACCCCTTTTGGGTATTAATGATGCATTATCAAAAAGCATAATGGAAAAAAAGCTGTCCAATGCCAGAGAATCAGGTGCTGACTTTATCGCAGTTGCCTGTCCCTATTCATTTTTACAATTTGATACATTTCAGTCAAAACTGGCAAAGGAGGATACAAATTTTCAAACCCTGGGGCCGGTTTTATATCCTCAACTTCTTGGATTGACCATGGGCATTGATTCAAACACTCTTGGGATTGACCGGCATCAAATTAATATCCAATTATTGGAATCATATTTATCACGGGAGAATTAATATGAGAAGAATATCATGGGGGAGTTTACATGTCTGAGAAAAACATAGGTTCAGTTCTTGTCCTGGGAGGTGGAATCAGTGGAATGCAGGCAGCCATTGATTGTGCAAATTCAGGTTTTTATGTATATCTTGTGGACTCTTCTCCTTCTATCGGCGGAATGATGGCCAAGCTGAACAAGACTTTCCCCACGAACGACTGCGCCATGTGAATTATTTCTCCCAAACTGGTCGAGGTCGGCCGGAACATTAATATTGAGCTGCTAACCTTATCTGAAGTCAAAAGCCTGGAAGGCCATGCCCGTGACTTTACTGCCACGATCACCCGTCATCCAAGGCGAGTGTCCCTGGAAAAATGTATTTCCTGCGGTCTTTGTGCAGAAAAATGTCCCAAAAAAGTTGTTAATGCATATGATGAAGGATTGAGCAAGCGCAAAGCCATCTACATTGACTATGCCCAGGCAGTTCCCTTAAAATACAGCATTGATCCGGATCAATGCATCTATATACAAAAAAAACGGTGTAAGCTTTGTGAAAAAATCTGCCCCACGGGTGCAATTGATTTTGAGGAACAGGCAACACAAATCAGGCTTCGTGTCGGTGTTGTCATTCTGACCCTGGGAAGTCAGGCTTATGATCCTTTAAAATGGGACACATATGGATATAAAAATTCAAAAAACATTCTTACAAGCCTTGAATTTGAAAGGGTTTTATCTGCATCCGGGCCCTATGAAGGACACCTTATCCGGCCCCTTGATAAAAAAGAACCCAAAAAAATTGCATGGCTCCAGTGTATCGGGTCAAGGGATGTTCATATCGGAGCCAACGGGTATTGTTCCGGGATCTGCTGTACCAATTCCATAAAAGGGGCAATTCTGGCCAAGGACCACATTAAAACACTGGATGCCGCTATATTTTATATTGATATACGAACCTATGGTAAGGATCTGGAACGATATTATAATTATGCAAAAAATGATCTTGGGATCAGATTCATTAAATCCAAGATAACCACCATTGAACCTGTAAATGCCGACGGAAACCATTTGCTTCGCTATATTGATGCTTCTGGTCAAAGATGCGAGGAAGAGTTTGATATGGTGGTTTTGTCAGTAGGTTTGAAAATCCCTGAAAGATCAAAAGCTCTGGCTCGTATTCTTGATATTGATATCAACGAGTATGGATTTGCCAGGACCACAAGCTTTGAACCCGTGGAAACCACAAGACCCGGGGTTTATGTCTGCGGTACTTTTCAGAGCCCTAAGACCATACCTTCAGCTGTGATTGATGCAAGTGCAGCCTCTGGAATGGCAGGCAGCCTTCTGGCCGAATCAAGATGGACCAACACTAAAACACTTGAGCATGTAGAGGAAAGAGATATCCGGGGAGAACCCCCAAGAATTGGTATCTTTGTCTGCTGCTGCGGAACCAATATAGCAGCCTATGTGGATGTACCTAAAGTTGTGGAGTATGCCAAAACTTTGCCCTATGTTGTATTTGCCCAGCAAAATTTATTTTCCTGTTCCCAGGATACTCAGGATGAAATGACCCAGATCATAAAAGATCAGGGACTTAACCGGGTAGTTGTGGCAGCATGTACGCCAAAAACCCATGAACCCCTTTTCCAGATGACTGTTTCCAAGGCTGGACTCAATAAATATTTATTTGAAATGGCTAATATTCGGAACCAGTGCTCCTGGGTACATCAGTCTGATATGATTCTGGCTACGACCAAAGCAAAAGACCTGGTAAAAATGGCTGCGGCAAAAGCCGTCTTGTACAAACCCCTTGCCGAACCGGAAATGAAAGTCAACCAGCAGGTTTTGATTGTAGGCGGAGGTGTTGCAGGACTGGAAGCGGCAAAAAATTTGTCTCAACAGGGATATGTGACTTATGTCATTGAAAAATCAGGTCAACTTGGGGGACATACCAAAAAACTTTACAAGACCTGGCAGGGAGAGTTTATCAAAGATTACTTTGACAATCTCATGGATGATATCAATGATGAAACCCAGATTTTATACTGGTTGAATGCCCAAATTCTTTCAGTGGAAGGCTCTATCGGTAATTTTCGGACAACCATTCTTTCCAATGGCCAGAAACGAATTTTAAGTCATGGAGTTGTCATTATAGCATCTGGTGCTTCCCAGTATATCCCGGCAGAATATTTATATGGCAAAAGTGACCGTGTTATGACCAGCCTTGAGCTGGAACAAAAATTAAGTAATAATACAGATTTTAAATCTTATAAAACCATTGCCTTTGTTCAATGCGTGGGATCACGAAATGAAAAGCGCCCTTATTGCTCCAGAGTCTGCTGCACCCAGTCCATTAAAAATGCCATTTTACTCAAGCAGATGGATGCAGGCAGACAAATCTATATCCTTTACCGGGATATCCGAACGTATGGGATGCGGGAGGATCTGTACAGAGCTGCCAGGGATATGGGAATTCATTTTATACGATATAATAATGACAAGACCCTTCAGGTGACTCAAAATAATGATTTAATCAAACTTGAATTCACGGATATTGTACTGCGCCGGGAAATGGTTATTGAAACCCAGCTTCTGGTGCTTGCCTCTGCTGTCATTGCAGAGGAAAAGAACTCTCTTGTTAAATTATTCAAAATCTCACAAAATGAGGATCATTTTTTTGCAGAAGCCCATGTAAAGCTTCGGCCCAACGATTTTGCCATTGACGGTATGTTTTTATGCGGTATTGCTCACGGACCCAAGACTGTTGGGGAATCCATAACTCAGGCCCGCGCTGCTGCTGCAAGAGCTGTAACCGTTTTGTCAAAAAAATCAGTATCATTGCTGGGCACGGTGGCTTATGTCGACCCGACCCTTTGCAGTCAATGCAGTGTCTGTGTTTCTATCTGCCCCTATTATGCCCCCATTTTTAATCTTAAAACGAAAAAGGCACAGATTCAGCATACTTTGTGTAAGGGATGTGGCCTTTGTGTGGCTTCCTGCCGTTCAGGCGCAATAAACCTGAACGGTTTCGAAACTTCGGAGATTTTGGATATGGTTAAATCCATTCTATAGAACAGACCCAAATGTTGCAACCTTAGAGAAGAGTCCCTGATCCACCATCAAGGTACCACCTGCTGCGTTGACTGCGGTCGTTCCTCCCTGCGGAGTATGACTTATACACCTCACTCGTCACTCCTTGCCGCCTTGCATCTGGCACCTTGCTGATGGCCAGGGATAGTGCGCAACCCCACGGCATATCCGGTAAATGAAAATTTGATGGTGGATTTGGGAGAGTTTAAAGTTTATAAGGATACCGACTCAGGCTTTTGCTAATACTCCCACCTTTTTATATAAGCTTTTTTATCTTCGCCGCTAAATCCTGTAGCCTGGCAGAATTGTTCCACCTTTGTATTTAGATGTCCGGTCATGAACATTGCTTTATAACAATTGCGTTCTTTTGCATAATCGGCAGCATACAGAAGGATTGTTTTACCATATCCTTCTCTTCTGTGTTTCCTGTGGGTGGCAATGTTTTCGATCAGTGCATAGGAGCGGCAACCCCGGGTCAGGTTGGGAACAATTGTAATGGAACACGAAGCCATGAGTATATTTTTATCGAAAACACCTAAGACAGCAAAGTTTTCACTGGTCTGAATTGTGTTCCATATCTGGTCTACAACTTTCTTATCGGCCAGGGGATCGTCTTTTACATCATAAAGGTGCAAAAGATAGAATTCAAGTAATTGGTCAAGCTCATTTTTTCGAATTTCCCGTACTTCCATAATCTTTTTCCCCTTTCTTAATAAAAGTTTAAAAAGTTAACCTGTATCAAAGATTGAGATCAAAAATATATTATCTTTACGATAATTTTTAATCAATGATTTATTGTAATTATTCAGCTCTTGCGTGTGAACCCGCCCTGTCTGATGGATATTTGTTTCGATGCTAAACGCTTAACCTCCTGCAAATATCCATCAGGCAGGGCTTTGGGGATAACTTTTTTTAACGGGCTGAACAATTACGATTTATTTTCTATTTTTGTTTTCTATTTCTGTTTTCTATTTCTGTTTTCTATTTCTGTTTTCTATTTCTGTTTTCTATTTCTGTTTTCTATTTCTTGACCTGGTATCCAGGCTTTGTTAGAGTCATTTAGTATCAAAAATCAGGCTGGAATATTTTTAACTATAATATATAGGAAATTTTATAATTAATATGGTAAATCAATTAAAGTATCAAAATATCCTGTTTTGTACTGATTACTCTAAAGATGCTGAAGTGGCTTTTGTTCATGCCTTTGACCAGGCTAGTAAATATGAAGCCAAACTTCATATTATGAATGTGATCCTTTCTGTGAATCCCTGTGGTATTAAGATTTTTAACAAGACTTTATCAAAAGCGGAAAGCAAAATTGAGTCTGATAAAATTGATGAACGCCACAGCATGCAGGAACTCGGGGCATTGAAAAAGGTCTATAATGAAAGGTGCAAAGATATTATCGATCATGAATTTATAGTCAAGGTTGGTTCACCTGATATTGAGATTATCACCTATTCTGAAGACAATGATATTGATATGATCATATTAGGAACAGCCGGACGGCCTGAAACCAAACGCAGGACCTATGTGAGGACTGCTGCAAATGTTTCAAAATATGCCAATTGCCAGGTCATCACCATTGGAAGCCCAAAACAATAAAATGTTCTCTTGTCGTGTTTGACAGGATTCAGCTTTAAGGAAATTATATGAGCGATTCAAATAATTCCGAGTTAATGGACTTAACATTTAAAAGTATTATTGATGCACTTCCCTGCTATATCATGATCCAGGACCAGGATTATAAAATTCTGTTTGCCAACCAGAAATTAAAAAGTGATTTTGGTGATGATATTATCAGCCTTTCATGTTATTCCGTCTTAAAAGGTTCCCATCACCAGTGTAATGTATGCCCGGTCAGAAAAACATTTAAGGATAAAAAAGTCCATATTATTGAAGAAACCATTCATTTGTCCGATGGAACCGTCATTGAAATGATAGCCTATTCAGCCCCTTTATTTGATGCAGTGGGTAATGTAAGAGCATGTATAAAGCTTCTGGTCAATGTTGGGACCATAAAGGATACTCACAGGGAACTTGTGACCCTGGGCCAGTCCATTGCGCTTCTTTCCCATGATATTAAAAATATTCTAGAGGGTCTTCAAGGAGGTGCCTATGTGGTTGAAGAAGGCATCAAGGATGCTGATACGGAACTCTCCGGCCGGGGATGGGATATAGTTAAAAAAAATATTACCGAAATAACCGGGATCACCCAGAATATTCTTTATTCCGCCAAAGAGAGAAAACCCAAAATGAAGATCATCTCTCCTGTGGAAGTGGCACGTCAGACAGGCCAGTTGTTTGCGGAAAAAGCATCTTCCATGGGAATCCAGCTTTTGTTACAGCTCAATCCAAAAGTACCCCGGGTGAGTCTCGATCCCACAGGTATTTCAAGAATGCTTGGCAATTTGCTCTGGAATTCTTTGCAGGCCTGTCACACAAACACGGAAAAAAGCAAACATATAGTCTATGTCCGTGTGGATTATTATGACTACAACCATTTTATGTATGAAGTTGAGGATAACGCCTATGGGATGGATACCCAGATCCGGAAGAATCTGTTTAAAGAGTTTTTCTCTTCAAAAGGTGATTCAGGAACCGGGCTCGGGTTAATGGTTGTGGAAAGAATTATCAGGAATCATCAAGGCAAAATTGAAGTATTGACAAAGCCGGGCAAAGGTAGTTTATTCAGAATTATTTTCAGGCTGGATAATAAAAAACTGGATTTAAACTAAGATAAAGTATTTAATGAACTATATAATTTTTCCATACTTTAATACTATGGCTTAAAATTGAACTGGAAGGGGAAAAAAGATTATGGGTAACGAACTTTTAAAAATAATAATTGTTGATGATAATACAGATTATCTTTTCACGATGAAGACATTTTTATCGCGGAATGGTTTTCAAGTTAAAACAGCTCCTGACGGTCAGACCGGAATTGAGCTTATAAGAAAAGAACGCCCAAATCTTGTTATGCTGGATGTTATGATGGAAACCACTTTTTCCGGATTTGAGGTATGCCGACAGATTAGAAATGATCCTGATCTGAAAAATACACCCATTATCGGTATCACAGGCATGGAAGATGAACTGGGGTTAAAATTTGACAAATATGACGATGCCGAGTATTTCAGCCCGGATGTATTCTTTGACAAACCCGTTGACAAGGATGCCTTATTACAGAAAATAAAAGACTTGATTCTTTAAAACGTACCCTTCCTTCGAGGAATCGATCATTCCTTAAAGGTCTTATATCAAAAAAAACCTTATTTATGAGGCACCTGATCAGCTATCAGCTGAGGGGATGGTTTTAATTTTTTAAAATCTCGTTAATTCTTTGTTGATTTGAAGCAATAAATCTGATGGTAAATTCAATATCCATTTTTAAATGGGGTTTTTTAACCACTTCATCAACAATTTCTTTATGGCGATTAAAATAAGACAGTATTTTATTCAAATCCGGATCATCCTGGGGAACATCCCCCATAAACCTTTTGGTAGTGGTAATTTCTCTTTTAAGGTCGTTTAAAATTTCAGCTCTGATATCTATCTCATTTTTTGTATCTTCAATTGTTTTAATTGCATATTGCCCCAGATCAATCAGATTCGCTATCTCCAATTTCATCCTTAACCATCCTTATTGTTTTCGTGACAGCTAGTGTAATTAATTGTAATAACGATTTAGCACAATGATTTTAGAAATACAAATGGTATTAGATAGAAGCCTCAAGCCTTGGTATCAAATTATTATCCGCTAACTATTGCACATGGCAGACTTAAAAGTAGATATCGGATTTTTCAGGCCAAGAACTGATCAGTTATAAAATAAGTGCCTCCGATGCCAGGGAGGCCACAGTGTCGACCGTTACGCCCAGTTTAAAATGCTTGGAAAGTTCGCCAAGTTGTCTGTGGCATGATAGACAGGCTGTGGCAAGATTCTGGAGACCAGTGGCTTTTATCTGGTCTGCCTTGGGCTTTCCTGTGATCATTCTCTTCGGTGTGCTGTGGCTGTCCTGGAGGATACCGCCGCCGCCGCCGCAGCAGATACCGTCTTCCCTGTTGGGGATCAGTTCCACAACCCCGTCGCAAACCATGGAAAGCAGTTCTCTTGGCGCATCATATCCCCCTGATTTTCTGGCAATATTACAGGGGTCATGATAGGCGATCTTATAGGGGTGCACACCCGGATCAAATTTTAAAACCCCTTTTTGAGCGTATCGAACAATGAGTTCGGGCATGCTGAGTACTTCAAATTCGGGTTTTCGACCAATGATATCTTCCAGAAGGTATTTTAATACATGGTATCCATGACCACACTCCGACAGCACAAGGGTTTCAACACCAAGCTTCTCTGCCGGTTCAACCACCATGAGAGCCATTTTTTCAGTAATATCATCCTTGCCCACAAAATAGCCCCAGTTGGTCACATCCGTATGATGGGCCGACAGGGTCCAGGTTTCTTTTGTGGCATAAAAGAGTTTTGCCATGGCCGTTAAATGAAGCAGATTGATACCAAGCTCCCTTGGATTGGGGAGATAAAGAAGTTTTGTCCCTTTTATATCGTGTGGAATCTCTGCCTTTGGATCATCCACTTCATCAACAAATTCTTCGCTGACCCATTCAACGGTTTCCACAAACTCTTCCGTGGTTAGACCGTTGACATCCCCTGTTTCTAACCTTCTCTTAATTCCTATTTTAACATCTTCAGGGATTTTCCCATCAGCAATGGCAAGGCTCCGGGCTTTTCTGACAACCTTATCCATGGTGATTCCCATGGGGCATACTTGTGTACATCGGTTACAGACCAGACAGTCCCAGAGCATGTCGCTGTTTACAAGCAGTTCATCAAGTCCCAGGGCAGCCATGCGGATGATCTGGCGGGGCAATGGCCCGCCTTCCCCGTCAAACCAGGTGCATCTGGAGTTACAGGCCCCGCAGGTGAGGCATTCGGAAGTATTGTCGCCCAGCGGATATTGATTTAAAAGTTTATACAGTGCAGATTCTTTATTTATGGTTGCATTATCCATATTTTTTTCCTTTATCCTTACGCTTTGGAAATAATTTGTTCGAATTTTTTAGTTTCATTGGCAGCAATGGGTTCCCATATCACTTTTGAGGATTCTACTCCCGGAATACTGAGCACCTGTCTTACACTTGAATCGGCTACATTGCTTCCTTTAAGGGATCTGCAGTTCTCAGAATGGCAACCACTGATAATGACTTTTGATGCGCCGTTTAAAAGGGCTTTGAGAATCACATCGCTGCTGGCTCTGCAGGCACAGGGAATTTCAATCAAACTGATGCGATCCGGCAGTGTAAGTGGCCCTGCAGCAAGGGCAGCCGAGCGTTCACAGGCCAGGATCGTTACAGTGTCCTTTTTAATTTTTCGGGCAATCTGATCATTGGTCAGTGTTTTTGATTCAATGGCATAGGCCGGGCAGTTTGACACACAAAGATGGCATGAAAAGCAAGCATCCGGTATGATCTGGGGCCTGTTTTTTTCATTCATTATAATGGCCGAATGCGGGCAGATCCGGATACAGGTCAGGCACTGGGCGCACATTTTTTGATTAATTTCAACGCCAGTATCAATCTTTGGCAGATCAAAGTGGGTTGTGGAAAATACGGATAAAATTTCATCGATTTCAGTGTTCAGGTCATCCGGGTCTGCCTCATCATGGCAGGTGCCGGCAAAAAAGATGCCCTTTCTGGGGGATTGGGTAAGGCCGTGACGTGTGTTGGCGGATTGCAAAAATCCTTCCCTGTCAAGGGTCTGGCCCAGGAGTGCAGCTGCATCTTTAAATCCTCTTGCCGGTGATAGACTAGGCGGCAGGACAAGGCAGTCACAATGGAGATCCAGTTCAATGAACGGCAGTGTCGCCTCTTTGAGTTTAATTAAAAATCCATTGCCTGAATCCTTAAATTTTAAATCTTCACTGGTCTCAAATCTGAAAAAATCAACATTTTTTTGTCTTGCCTCATCATAGTGGCGCTGGCCCAATGCACCATAAACCAGCATTTTGTTCATGATGATGGAAATGTTTTTTCCCAGCGCCTTTGCCTTGACAGCGGTTTTTAAGGCAAGACCTGCAAAGGATTTAAACTCAGGGCCAAAATAGTCCAGCAGGATGGCCGTTTCATCCGGGCATGCATTCGGCGTTTTTTCAATCAGCTCTGAGAACGCATCAAGGCTTAAGCAGGGATTTTTGAGACTGTTCAGCCTGTTTAGTGTTTGTTTGGGTTCAAATGCCGCAATAATAGCTGTACAGGTAAGTGTTTGCTTTTTATTTTTCGATTCATAATAGAGTGAAAAATTGCCGGCCGTACCACTGAGAGAAATCATCCGGCTCTTATTTAAAACTGTGACAGCCGTATCCTCTGAAAGCGTTGTGCCCGGTCCGAACAGATAGGTTGGATAGCCTTTTGAAGAAATTGAAAGGGCTGTCTGATCTGCCTGCACCCCTTCTCCAAATATGGCAATGCCTTTTTTCTTTTTTATGTTCAACCCAAGGTCTTCAACAACTTTGGCCGCTGCAATCCTTCCATCCTGTTGTGAGGAAAGGATATTTTTGGGGCCATGGGCACATCCTGCAACCACTACGTCTTTTAAAGGAACCCCTGGGACGGTATTGAAAAATCCCCAGGAATTGGGTTCCAGATCAAGCAGGTCGGCCGTGGCTTCAAGGGTCTGGGAGGGCTGCATGCCAACAGAGAGAACGATGAGGTCAAAGGCCTTGGAAACTCTGGACAGGGTTTCTTTGTCTTCTGATACAAGGGTCAGCATATTTGTCTGACTGTTTTCAAGGATCTCTGCAGGCACCCCTTGAGTCAGTTCAATATTTTTGGAAAGACTTTGAAAAAGGGGCCTTATCTCTTTGCCGATAATCTGGAGATCCATGTAAAAGAGAGTGATGTCAGACTCGGGATAAAGATGGATAAGCTTGTTGGCGTGGCGCAGGGATATCTTGCAGCATACCTGGGAACAATAATCAGCACCCTGCTCACGGTTTCTGGAGCCCACACACTGGATAAAGGCAATTTTCGGATTAGGCTTTTGATTAAAATATCGGGAAAGCGTTTCATCTTTTAAAAGGGTGTTCAAATCAGCAGTGGTAATGACATTTTTATACGCATCATAGTGAAGGGAATTTATCTGAACAGGATTAAAGGGTGAAAATCCCGTTGCCATGATAATTTTTTCCACAAAAAAGGATATTTTATTTTCTAAAACCATTTCATACCCCTGTCCTTTTTTATTAAGGTTTTTAACACTGGTATTGAGATGTAAAATAAGATTTTTCTGTTTTTTAACCTGATCTGCCATTTCAATGCTGAGGCAGGCACCGCAGTTTTCGCAGGTGTCCGTCGCCATACAGGCCCACTTGGCCGCCTGCCCGCCAGGGCCATTTTCTTTTTCTACAAGGTATACAACAACATCCTGATCAGCAAGGGCTATGGCGGCAGCCATTCCGGCAACACCTCCCCCTATGATCAAAATATTTGGAATCGTTCTTTCCATATCTTCCTCCAATTTTTATCTATACCGCTTGTGTAAAAATCAATTTAAAAAAAACTATCATATTATAGAATTTTAAAAAAAGGAATCAAACAAATTTTTAGATTTTGGCAAATGTATGCATGGCGAAATGATGACTAAGGACTGCAAAGTTTATAACTTGAACGAAATTGCTTGTTTTTGGGCCCATCTACTTTGTTGCATCAAAGGCTGAATACGTATAATTTCTGCAAGCCTTGTACCCACAAAAAAATTTCAGGTTTTCGGTCAGGTACTATAAATAGATTCAATTTCTTTAGCAAATTTTTTATAAATAGTGGCTCTCCTGACTTTCATTGTGGCAGTCATTTCATCATCATCATGGTCCAGTTCTTTGGTGAGAAGCAAAAATTTTCTGATATTTTCAACCCTGGAAAATTTGGCATTAACAGTGTCGACCGCCTCTTGAATTAAGGTAATAACTTGCGGTATCAAGGACAATGATTTAAAGGTCGTGTAAGCAATCTGGCTGTTGCTGGCCCATTTACCCACGTTTTCAAAATCAATCTGGATCAGGGCGGATACAAATTTTTTCCCATCCCCCAGCACGATAGCCTCCTTGATATAAGGGCTGACCTTGAGCTCGTTTTCGATCAGGGACGGTGCAATGTTTTTACCGCCTGATGTTATGAGGATGTCTTTTTTGCGGTCCACAATGGAGACATGCCCGTCTTTGTCCACGGTGGCAATATCTTCGGTCATAAGCCAGTCATTGATGATGGTTCTGGCTGTGGCTTCCGGGTTTTTGTAATACCCTTTAAAGATGCTGGGACCTTTTTTCATTAATTCTCCGTCTGGAGCCAGTTTATACTCAATACAGGAGATTGGCTTTCCCACAGTGCCAAGCTTTATGTCATTTCCCATGTGAATAAAGGAAAGTCCCGTACATTCCGTCATTCCATATCCCTCCTTGACCAAAATACCTGTGGCATGGAAAAACAAAAGTTCCTCAGGGCTGACTTTGGCTGCGGCAGACAGGCATATCCTGACCTTTCGAAGACCCACGTAATTTTGCAGGGCCCTGAATATCAGCCAGTATCCAACCCACCAGGATAGTTTTAAGCCCAAACTTATCTTTTTTTTGTCAAGACGTAGATTGGCTACCTTATAGCCAATGGACATGCAACGATCAAAGAACATTCTTTTTAAACGGCTGGAGTCCTGAATCTTGATGGTAATTGAGCTGTGCAGCTTTTCCCAGATCCTGGGTACACCTAAGAATACGGTTGGAGCAATTTCTCTTAAATCCTCCTGGATCGTGGCAATACTTTCTGCAAAATTAACAGTATTACCCACAAACAAAGGCAGGTACAAACTGAAAATCTGTTCTGCTACATGGCACAGGGGCAGATAGGAGACAACTGTATCCTTTTGACTCACCTCCATGGCATCGGCAGAAGCCCAGGCAGTGGCCTCTATATTCTGGTGAGTAACCATGGCACCTTTGGGTGGGCCTGTGGTGCCCGAGGTGTAGATCATGATACAAATATCTTCAGAATTTCCTTTATTGACTTCTTCCAGATAAAGGCTGGGACTTTTCTTTGACAATTGCCTGCCAAGTTCTTCAACTTCTTTGAAAGAAACGATGCGATCTTTTGGATATTTGCGCAGGCCTTTCATGTCTTTTACAATGATTTTTTTCAACAGGGGCAGATCATCTATTACCTCAAGGATTTTGTCTGTCTGCTCCTGGTCTTCACATACAATAAAGACTGAATCTGAATGGTTTACCACATATTTGACTTCAGGATAAGGACTTGTTGGGTAGACTCCTAAAGTGACACCCCCCAGACTTATGCATGCAAGATCTGCATAAAGCCATTCCTTACAATTCTCACTGATAATGGCCAGATGGTTCCCTCTTTGAAAACCAAGGGTCACAAGCCCAAGGGCAAAATGCTTAACATGGTTAAGATACTGATCCCAGGTAATGCGCTGCCAGATCCCGAAATCCTTTTCTCGTAAGGCCACCTGGTCACCACATTTGGCCACCCGGTCCAGAAAGATCTGGGGCAGTGTTTTATTTATCAGCTCAGCCATCTTTTCCTCCGCTTGTAATGCTTTACATTGCGGTAGCTTACAGCATCCTTTCCATCTCCCATGCCAAGGTAAAATTCCTGGACATCTCTGTCTCCCAGTAAGAGATCCACAGGCCCGTCCAATACAATCCTGCCTGTTTCCATAATATACCCTTTATCACTGATTCCAAGCGCCATCTGTGCATTCTGCTCCACCAGCAGAATAGCAGTCCCCTCATTAGTGTTTATTTTTTGTATGATCTCAAAGATTTCTTCCACCAGCATGGGCGCAAGACCCATGGAAGGTTCGTCCAGCATCATCAGGGTAGGGGTTGCTAAAAGTGCACGGCTTATGACAAGCATCTGCTGTTCTCCGCCGCTCAGATACCCTGCCAGTCGTTTGTAACTTCGTTTTAATATGGGAAAATATTCAAAGCACTTATCCAGGTCCCGGGCGATTTGTGTACGGCTTTTTTGTGTGTAGGCTCCACAGATCAGATTTTCTTCAACGCTTAAGTCTTCAAAAACACGGCGGCCCTCCATGACTTGAAAAATACCCTTTTTCACAATTTTGTGGGGAGTCAGGCGGGTTATAGATTCTCCCTTGTAATAAATGTTTCCATCAGTGATAGCTCCGTCCTCCAGGGGTAAAAATCCGCTGATGGCTTTCAATGTAGTGGACTTGCCCGCACCGTTGGAGCCGAGCAATGCCACAATAGAACCTTTTTCCACCTTAAGGGAAAGTCCTTTTAATACCAGGATGATATTATTGTAGAGCACTTCTAAATTGTTCACTTCAAGAATAGCCGACACTTAAGTCCTCCTGTTGTTTCAAACCCCGTGATACGTCAAATTTGTGCATCCAAATGATACATCCAAATTGATGTATCTCAATATTTTCGTGAGTGGGGTCATGAGTGGGGTCAGGCTTTCGTAGTTGCGTTTATTGCTCAATAAACGCAACTACGCAAGCCTGACCCCGACTACACTTAGTATGGGGTATTTATTTTTACTCGTCCAGCTTGATCCAGTCAGAAACGGCTACAAATTTTCCCCCCTGGGCTTTGTAAACTTTTCCTGTGGCAGTGGCATTTGAGTTAGCAAAGCTTACCACACCGTTCAAACCGCCTGTATCCCAATTTTGTACCTTGGGAATCATGTTTTTAAGGTTTTCACCCGTAATGGGCAAGCCTGCTTCATGGCACAATTTGGCCAGTTTTACATATATCATACCCGTGAACCACCCCTGCATATAGGAACTGGGACGATAGGCTACGTCTGGATGATGTTTTTTTGAATAGGCATGCATGGCCTGGATCATGGGAACTTCATCCATGTACCAATAGGAATATGGGGAAACTCCCATGTACCCTTCTCCATCCGGACCCAATTTGTCCAGAAGCATTTTGGTCATGGCCCAGAAGGTTCCCATAAATTTGATATCAAGACCAAAGTCCTTTGCACCTCTAATGACTTCAGGGATGGGTGGAACCACATATCCCTGGAAAATACAATAATCAGGTTTATTGCGTTTCAGGTCAAGAAGCTGGCTTGTAATGTCCACAGCCCCGACCTTGGTCACCTCTTCGGCCACAACCTCAATCCCTAATTCCTTGGCAAGTTTACGGGCAAAGGGGATAGGATCCCGGCCAAATTCCGTGTCACTGTAAAAAAAAGCCACCCTGTGGGGTTTATTGTTTTTCTTGGGCTGTCCTGCAATATATTTTAATAGAACTCCAAACTGTTGGGCATATGTAGGGCCGCTCACAAAGGTATAGGGGTTTTTCTGCCTGTCAGCAAGCTCCTCTGAAAAACTGGTGGACCCATAGACCACATGATAGCGGGAGTTTATTTCCGGGGCCATGGCTTTGCCAACCCCTGTGGACTCGCCATACATCATAACAGGATTATCCTGGGCCATTATTTTTTTAAAAGAAGCAATGGCTCGTTTGAGATCATATCCAGTGTCTTCATAAATATATTTAAAGTTCATTCCACCTACACCGCCTTGTTCATTGGCATAATCCAATGAGTCCATAAGGCCCTGATGTATATGTTTGCCTGCAAAGGCAAACCGGCCTGTAATAGGCTGTCCTGCACCAACTTTGATTACCTCGCCGGCAAATGATACACCCATACATAATAACAACGATAAAACCAGAACCAGGGTTGAAACGATACGTTTTTTCATGATCACTCCTTTTTAATTGGTTTGTGGGTTAAACGCTTTATGTCCATGCAATTTTAAAATACATAAAACTTGTTCCTGTTAAAGGCCTTTAAATGAATACAAAAAGTGTATACCTAATGTTCAAAGGGCCACAAATGAAAATAATTTTTAATTCGCCTCCAGATTTCAGCCAGGCCATGGGGCTCAAAAACAAGGAATATAACAATCAATAATCCAAAAATCACCTGCTGCAGCGGAAATAAAAAACTCATTGCTGTTGGGAAAATATTGACTAAAAATCCAAGGAAAGTGCTGATTAACTCAGGTACAATAGTCATGAAGATGGCACCTAAAATGGAACCTAAGATACTCCCCATGCCGCCAACAATAACCATTGCCAGGTACCGAACACTTTCCATTAAGGGAAAATGTTCCGGGGTCACTGTTTTTAAGAAATTTACCCATAGGCATCCGGAAATCCCTGCCATGAATGAACTTAAGGCAAAAGCATAGGTTTTATATTGCAAAAGGTTGATGCCCATAAGTTCCGCTGAAATGTCCCGGTCTCTTATGGCAATAAATGCCCGGCCAACCCTTGTTCTAAAAAGGTTTCGGGCAAAAGTCACACACAAAATGACCATGACGAGTGTCACAAAATAAAATTTAAAATCATTGTCAAGAACATAACCGAAAATTTGAGGCGGAGAAATATTCATGCCCCGGATTCCCCCGGTTAATGATTCCCAATGGACAAAAACAAATTCAAGGATCAACTGGGCAGCCAGGGTGGCAATGCAGAGATATAAGCCCTTAAGGCGCAGGGAGGGTCCCCCTACAATGATGCCGAAAAAAGCCGCCATTAGACCGGATAAAGGAAGGCATAAAAGAAAAGGCAGATCAAAACGGGTGGATAAAATAGCAGCAGTATACCCCCCAACTCCTATGAAAGCTGCATGACCCAGAGATATCAATCCTGTAAAGCCTGTGAGAATATTCAAACCCACAGCTCCAATGATGGTAATACCGGCAAGATTGGCCATGAAAAGAAGATAATCCCCTGCCACAAATGGAAAGAGGAACAGCACTGCAAATAAAACACCCAGCCAGAAACGGGAGGTGGCATTTATAAAAACAGCCTGGTCTGACGAATATGTTTCCTTAAAGTCTCCAATGTGCATAAATATTATACCTTATTGCTAAAGCCGTTCGATTTCTTTTGTACCGAAAAGGCCATGGGGTTTTATCAAGAGGATAAAAATCAGAACAACAAAGGGGGCAAGGTCCTTGACTCCTCCATGAAAATACGGATCCAGATATCCCCCTGCCAGGTTTTCCACAATGCCCACTATAAATCCGCCAAGCACAGCCCCGATAATGGAATCCAGACCCCCCAGGATCACAATGGGAAATATTTTTAACCCGATATGCCCAAGGGTAGGCTGGACACCACCGATATTTCCAATGATGATTCCGCCCAATGATGCAGCTATGGCTCCAAAGGCCCAGGAAATTGTAAACATGGTTTTGACGTTTATCCCCATGGAAAAAGCAGCCATTTGATCATTAGCTGTGGCACGCATGGCCACCCCGACTTTTGCGTATTTGAAAAGAAGTAAAAAGACTACCACCACGACCATGGCCATTAAAAATCCGTAAAAAAGATTTGACCGCAGAACTATTTCCCCTAAAATTATGGGTTTTCTTGGAAAAAGAGGTGGAAAGCTTCTAAAGCTTGATCCCCATATGATTTCTGCAAGCCCGAGCAAAATGGAACCAAGACCTATGGTTACCATGATAATACTTATATTGGGCTGCCCCAGCATATGTCTTAAAATAAGGCGTTCAACCAGAAAGCCTAAAAGTGCGGCGCATATAATGACAATGGGAAATCCGATAAAGGGTGATAATTTTAAATATACCATTAAAGAATAAAAAATATAGGCACCTATCATCATGAACTCACCCGTGGCAAAATTGATGATATTGGTTGCCTTATAGATAAGAACAAAACCAAGGGCTATGAGAGCATAGATTCCCCCAACTAAAAAACCACTGGTAATAAGCTGCAGGAAGATGTCCATATTTATCCTTTCTCCATAGTTTCAGCTTTTTTTTGACCCAGATATGCTGCTATGACCTCCGGATGTTTTTGCACCTCTTTTGGTGTGCCATGGGTCAGTGCTCTGCCGAAATTTAAGACAAGAACCCTGTCAGAAATATCCATAATCATTTTCATGTCATGCTCGATTAATACAATTGTGATATTATACTCTTCTTTAATATCAAGGATAAACCTTGCCATGTCTTCTGTTTCTTCGGCATTCATGCCGGCAACAGGTTCATCCATTAAAAGGACCTTGGGTCTCATGGCAAGAGCCCGGGCAAGCTCTACCCTTTTTTGCAGACCATAGGCAAGAGAGCTTACAGGCTGTTTCCGAATGGATTCAATTTCCAGAAAATCAATGATATCTTTTTCAATTTTTTTCCGCAGTTCCATTTCTTCTTTGTGAGCCTTTCCCCAATACCAGAGTCCGGACATTAAGCCTGTTTTTAAATGGGTGTGGGCACCCAGCTTGATATTATCCAGCACAGACATGCCATGGTAAAGAGCAATATTCTGGAAAGTTCTGCCCATTCCAAGTGCAGCTCTCTTGTCTGCATGGATATGGCTTAGATCCTTGCCATTGAAAAAAACTTTTCCTTTTTCCGGGCCGTAGAAACCGCTGATAATATTCAAAATGGAAGTCTTGCCTGCACCATTGGGTCCGATAATGGCAAATATTTCGCCCTTATTTACATCAAAAGAGACATCCGACAATACATTTAAACCGCCAAAAGATAGTGATATATTTTCAATGGAAAGAATTTTCATCTTAGTTCCTAAAACCATTTTTATCTGTCTGAAAATGAAATGTTACAGACAGATTACAATTTTTTCAGATGAGCAAAACAGCCATGTAAATATTTTGGTGACTATATTTTCTAACACCATTTTAAGGTAAAAAGAAACTAAAAATTTTAAAATAATAAAATACAGACAGGAAAAGAGATCTGCAGTATTTGGGGAAAATGTTAATATTAACATTTTCCCCAAATACCAAATTTGAGCTGACCCTAACTATGCTGCAGCCAAAAAGGATGCAGCAATGATAAAGAGGGTTAACAAAAGAGCTGAGCAATCCTTTTGTGGAAAGGTAAATATTCTGTTCAAAGGAAAGAAAATGACACCGGACCCAAGCCCGCTTAAAAATCCAAAGATGTGAGCCCAGACATCTGTGCGCTCTCCCTGGCTGAACATGACCATAAGAATAGCACCGGCAAAGACAGGCATCAGGTTATTCAGTCGTAGTGGTTTTTTTTTATTTGTTATCTGAAATGCCACAAGAAGGCCTGCTGCTGCCATAATTGCTGTTGAGGCCCCAATGGAAAGATGGGCGGTTTTGTAAAAGTAGGCATTGAAAAGGTTGCCAAGGGTGCCGCTAAAAAGCAGCATGAAAGGACCCAGGCCAAACCCGGAAAGGCTGATAAAAGGTGCTCCGAAAATTAAGATACCAGCCATATTTCCAGCAAGATGCCGGGCATCCGCATGTAAGAAAAGTGCTGTAACTGCTCTATAGGTTTCTCCCTGGAGGATAAAAAGTGCGGATGATCCATATTTTAATATCATGGCTTCGTGGACAGTGTAATGTATACAGGCTGCATGTATAAACAAAAGAAGACCCATGATACAAAAGGCAGGATATGATTTAAATGAAGATATGGGGATTTTTTGTAACTGCTGTTTGAGTCTGAAAAACTTATTTTCTTTATAGTAGGCCTCAACTACTATGCGGGCTTTTAGCATGTCTGTTTCATTTACAAGAATATTGAACAAATTATCTTCTCTTTCAATTATAGTTTCAATATTTTGAGAAGTTAAAATCAGTATGATTAAATCTGCTTTTTTGTCAGGAAGACCAATGAATAATTTTTCCATATTCCGTCTCATGGGCTAAAGGGGCTTGACCTTTTATGTCAATGATTTTAATACAATTAAAAATAAGCACGTTTTATAATTGTATATATGAATAACAGGGGGAAATAAACATGCAAATAATTAGATTTGAAAGTGATGACAATAAAATTTATCAAGGTTGTGATTTTGACAATGAGAGTGCATCTGTCCTTGAGGGAGATATTTATACTGATTTTTCAAATACGGGGACAAGAAAATCAGTCAAAAAAATTTTAACTCCTGTTTCTCCCAGTGTAATTTTTTGTATCGGGTTAAATTATAAACTCCATGCCAAGGAGACCGGACTTAAATTGCCAGAATATCCCGTTGTTTTTATGAAGAATCTGGGAGCGGCAACAGGACATCTGGATGATATTAGAATTCCTCTTTCCTGTATAGAGATTCCTGAAGTGGATTATGAGGCTGAGCTTGCCGTGGTAATTAAAAAGAAAGCTAAAAATGTCTCATCGGAAAATGCACTTGATTATGTGCTGGGATATACCTGTGCCAATGATATTTCTGCAAGAAGGTGGCAGAAGCATGGAGGGGGTAAACAATGGGTAAAAGGGAAAAGCTTTGATACTTTTTGCCCTTTTGGCCCGGGGATTGTTACACGGGACGAGATTGAAGATCCCAATAACCTTGACATTGAATGTGTGTTAAACGGTAATTCCATGCAGAAAAGCAATACAAGCGACATGATTTTTTCTGTGGCCCGGATCATTTCATATCTATCAGAATCTGCCACCCTTTTACCCGGTACCATAATATTAACAGGAACACCAAGCGGGGTGGGATTTACCAGAAAACCACCTGTATATCTAACTTCAGGTGATGTTCTGGAGACAAAAATTGAGAAAATCGGTATGCTGAAAAATCCAGTCGTGTTTGAGGAGAAATAAAAAAATGCCCGGAAGATGAGTGCATCCTTCCGGGCATTTTCAAGTTAGAATCAAATTAGATTCTATTAATTATTATTCCAGCAATTTCCCTGTCCTTGTCCCTGTCCTTGTCCCTGGCAGCCTCTCTGGCCGCCACCATGACCAAATCCTCTGCCACGACCCTGTCCAAATCCTTTGCCCAGGCCAAGTTCAGGTGCGATCTTTTTTGCAGCCAGCATAAAGTCGATCCGTTTGCCCCTTACCTGTTTTTGAAGATCAGAGAGTTCCTGGGATAATTTATCAAGCTTGGCTTTGTCAGGTTCAGAAGTTTCCATGAGCATTCTCATTTCCTGGTGCTTAGTAAATTTTGCTGACCTGAGCTCATAGGTTTCATCAATGAATTTTTGACGAAGTTCTTGCAGCTCATCACTCTGATCCTTTGTCAGATCATTGAAGGCAGCACCTTGCCCCCCGTTTCTCGGACAGTCCTGGTTATTTCCATAACCAGTTCCCTGGCCATTTCCCCGGCATCCGCCCTGGCCCCATGCAAATACATTTCCCGACACAAGAGCAACTAAAAGTAATGAACCCATGATAATAATTGATTTTTTCATAAATACCTCCAATTTAAATTTAGTTTGTTAATCGAACTTTTATCGTTCTGTTGAAAGCTAATAGAGCAAAGGGTGTGCCAAAAGGAAAAGTATTTCATAACTCCTTGAATTTGCGGTATATATATTAAAATCGGCTGATACAGGCATTGTTATTGAATCAATGATAGTGTATACTTTTTACCCATGTCAATGTATCCAGGTGTATATAAAATACCCATAACATTGCATAAAATTTTTTTTACCACAGGCACCCAAAACAAAGAGCAGGGTAATTGCATGTAACTTTTTTATGATTAGTCCATACCCGTTCAGGTCAATTTGCCTTTCCTTCGCTGGATGGGACATGTCGACATGCTCTATGTCGGGCTACACTTGTGGCGGAAAAACTTAGTTTCACTCAGACAGTTCCCGCCACTTAACGTTACGTCCGCCAGACCCTGTAACAACAGGTCCCAAAATGTTCATCCAAGGCAAACTGACCTGAACTAGCTGCTTTGCCAATAATTACAATCATTGCAGCGGATAGCAGAGCAAAATATTGTTTACATGCGTTGACACCCAAATCCACCATCAAATTTTTGTTTGCAGGCTGTGCCACTGGTTGTGTACAAACCCTGGCCATAAGCAAGGTAGCAGATACAAGGCGACAAGAAGTGACGAAAGAGGCGTATAAGTCATACTCCGCAGGGAGGAACGACCGCAGTCAACGTAGCAGGTGGTACCTTGATGGTGGATCAGGGCCAAAACAAAGAGTTTGTCTAATGGTATTGTTTTTGCTTATACTAAATTAGTAAGATTAATATGAAATAATGCTGCAAACCAGCATCTTTATTACATGTTTTATTGTGGGCTAACCTGGGTCCAAAGACCAAGGCGCCCCATGGCCGTTAGTAGAATTGATATAATCAAATAGAATTAAGCAGGATTAAGCAGGGCCGGGTGTGATATGCTAAAAGACAATTTAGATTGGGTATTTGTTTGCTGCGGGAAGCATAGAGTATAAAACCTAAAAAAAGAGACCATTAAAAAAAATGAAAAAATATAAATTTCCATTGATATCCCCAATATTTCTCATTGGCGTTTTATTGATAATGCTGCCGATTTTTACATTCATGACTCTGGACAGGCTTGAAAAAGAAAAGGAATTTTTCACCCAGCGGCTATTGGAAAAGGGCGTATCATTGATCAGAACTTTTGAGGCCGGCACCCGAACCGGAATGTTCACCATGCGATGGGGTGCAAAAAGGATACAGGCAATGCTTTTAGAAACAGCATTGCAGCCTGAAGTTATCTATATGATGATTATTTCAAAGGATGGCCGAATATTGGCGCACTCGGATGCATCCATGGTGGGACAGGTTTTTGATGCATTATCAGGGACCCAAAAGATGAATGAAGATACCACCCTGGTCCATCACAGGGTAAGGTTGCAAAAAGATCAGACACAGGTTTTTGAAGTTTTCAAGAGATTTGTACCCATCAGGTCCAGATCCATGCGAGGCCATATGATGATGGATGGGGCACCAGGGCCAATGCATTTTGCTTCTCCGGATTTGCAGAATTTTAAGAAAAGAATCAAGGACTGGAGCCGGCATTATATGCAAGATCAGGATGGCAAAACACCTGAAATGGCAGAACACTATATTTTTGCCGGACTTTCCATGGAAAGGGCGCAAATCGGAAGGGACAGACTGTTAAAAGAGACTGTCTGGCGGGGAGTTCTATTTTTTATTTTGGGGTGTGTCGGTATGGTTGCCTTGTTTGCCTTTCAGGCATACAGGTCTGCAAAAGACTCGCTGACAAGTATCAAGGCATTTTCCGATAATGTGATCCAGAATATGCCGTCAGGACTTGTTACTATAAATTCTGATCATGAAATAACTTCCGTGAATAATGCTGCAAAAAATATTCTGGGTGAGGATTTAACACAACCCTATCCCGAAATGATTGAACTGATACAGGAAATGGAAGTATCCAAGGACCTTCTTAACCGGGAAGTTAATTTTAATATCGCCCAGGACCGAAAACTGGGTCTGGATATAACGGCTTCTCCAATTAAAGGCAGTGAAAATCAAATCATGGGTTTTTTGTTTCTTTTCAGGGACTTGACCCAGATAAGGGAACTCAAAAAACAGGTGGAGACAAACAAGCGGCTTGCAGCCATTGGAAAGCTTGCAGCTGGTGTTGCCCATGAGATAAGGAACCCCTTGAGTTCCATCAAAGGGTTTGCAACCTATTTTGGCAAGCGGTATGAGGATAAAGATTCAGACAAGGAGATTGCACGGATTATGGTCAAGGAAGTAGAGCGTATAAATCGATCCGTTACACAATTGCTTGAGTTTGCAAAACCCATGGCCATTGAAAAAAAACAAGTGGATATCAAAGAAATGATCACCCATTCTCTAAAACTTGTCCACCATGATCTGGGGCAAAAAAATATTGAAACCCGGGTCAATATTGATACAAAAAAAAAGATAATCCATACAGACGGCGACAGGATGAACCAGGTTCTGTTAAATTTGTATATCAATGCCATAGAGGCGCTGGATGACAAGGGAATACTCGAGATACAGGTACAGGATACAAAAACAGATGACCAGATTCAAATAAGGGTTAAGGACAACGGCAAGGGTATAGATGAGGAATCTCTTGATCTGATTTTTGATCCATATTTTACCACAAGGTCTACTGGTACAGGGCTTGGCCTTTCAATCGTCCACAGGATCATTGAAAATCTTGAGGCCGGCATTAGGGTGGAGAGCAAGAAAAATACAGGTACGTGTTTTATTATCAATCTGCCTGTTTAATTAAAGGATAAAAAATGAAAAAAATACTTGTGGTTGACGATGATGCTGCCCATGCCAGAATGCTTGAGACTATTATGGCGGATTGGGGGTTTGTGATTCATCTGGCAGATGATGGGGCAATTGCCGTTGATATGGTAAAAGATCAGCCCTTTGATATTGTTCTGATGGATATGAAAATGGTGAAAATGTCAGGGATGGAAGCACTTCATCTGATTAAAGACTATAATCCTTCTTTGCCCGTCATCATCATGACGGCATATTCATCAGTACAGACTGCTGTTAAAGCCCTGCAAATAGGGGCGTATGATTATCTGACCAAACCCCTGGATTTTGATAAGCTGAAATTAACAATTGAACATATATTTGAAAGTATTTCTTTAAAAACAGAAAACAGGCATTTGAAAATCCGGTTAAAAGAGAAAGACTTTTCCCATGACATTATCGGGAAAAGTGCTGCAGTTCTTTCCCTTTTGGACACCGTTCACATGGTGGCACCCACTGATGCCAATGTACTGATCGTGGGCGAATCCGGCACGGGCAAGGAACTTGTGGCATCTGCCATTCATTTTAATTCTCCACGAAAAGATCAGCCCTATGTAAGGATTAATTGTGCAGCCATTACTGAAACCCTGCTTGAATCCGAACTTTTCGGCCATGAAAAAGGTTCATTCACTGGTGCTGACCAAAAAAGAAAAGGAAGATTTTTACTGGCTGACAAGGGCAGCATCCTTTTGGATGAAATTGCTGAAATGAGCCTTTCCATGCAGGCAAAGTTGTTAAGGGTAATTCAGGAAAAGGAAATCACACCAGTGGGAAGTGATGAAAATATTAAAACAGATGTGAGGATTATTGCCGCAACCAATAGGAATTTGAAAGAAATGTCTGAAAAAGGAGACTTTCGCCAGGATTTATATTACAGGCTTAATGTTGTGAGTATCGAGATCCCGCCATTAAGGGATAGAAAAGAAGATATCCCAACCCTGGCAAATCATTTTTTAGAAATTTTTTCAAATAAAAATAAAAGAGATATAAAAGGTTTTTCACCAGATGTCATGGACGCCTTAATCCGGTATGAATGGGAAGGCAATGTCAGGGAATTGATGAATTGTGTGGAAAGGGGGGTGGTTCTTGCCAGGTCTGATTATATCTGCAGGGAAGACCTTTCGTTTATAAATGTAAAACTTGATGACAAGATTGAACCAGGCATGGATTTTGGCAATATCAGGCTTTCTAAGGTAGAAGAAAAAGCAATACTTTCCACCCTTGAATCAGCCGAAGGCAACAAGAGCGAAGCTGCAAGAAGACTTGGTATTACAAGAAAAACTCTGTTAAAAAAATTAAAACAATATGGAAAAATTTAAACCTTTTGAAAAATTGATTTAAAATCGTAATTGTTCAGCCCGTTAAAAAAAGTTATCCCCAAAGCCCTGTCTGATGGATATTTGCAGGAGGTTAAGCGTTTAGGGTCCACTCAAAAATAACTTTACATTTTTGAAGCCGATTCATCCAGTCCGGCAGCGTTGTGAAAACACGACATATACTTGATATGCCATAGTTTCCACGCCTTGCCGGACAGGCGACTCAACTCCAAAAATTGGTAATTAATTTTTGAGTGGACCCTTAGCCTCGAAACAAATATCCATCAGACAGGGCGGTTTCAAGCGTAAGAGCTTAAATAATTACTTAAAATCTTTCAATCAGCTTGTTGATCAGAAATGTACTTTCCCGCATGGCCTGCTCGCTGAAGGGACCAAACCATTTTGCAATATGATCGAATTTTTCAATAAAAAGATTTTTGTTGTTGGATTCCAGCATTTCAAGATGATCACTTAAGGATGCAATATAGTCTTTTAAAAGCTGCCGCCTCTTTTTTGTGGCAAAAATGATCTCAGAGTAAAGAGAAGCGTCCTGTGCAAACAATCTTCCCACCATTCCAAACTCAAGACGATAAATCGGGCTTGAGAATTCAAGGGTTCTTTCAAGGCGGGCATGTTTTTCATATAAAAACTGGCCAAAACTAAAAGTGGCAAAATGTCGTAATGCCTGGACAATCTCCATGATTTCGTCATGCTCTTTGGCGCTGGCCGGGACAATAACAGCACCCCAGAGGGTCATCTGGTCCACAAGCCACCTGCAGCTGTCTGATTCTCTTCCCGGGGTAACAACAACAATCTGTTTGTCAAGAGAACCTGAATCAGGCCCAAACAAAGGATGAAGCCCTGTAACAGGTCCAGGATGGGCATCCAGCATTTTTTTCAATGGTTCGTCTTTGATACTGGTCAGATCGGCAAGAATAGTATTGGGTTCAAGAAATGGAGCTATTTCTTCTATAATATCATTGGTTTTTTCAATGGGAACACAGATAAGGCAAAGTTCAATATTTTCGCAAAGCTGTTTTGCTTTATTCCAATCATTTTTTCCCAGTATCCTTACCTCATAACCGGATTTGTGAAAGAGTGAAGCAAAAAATCCTCCCATCTGCCCATCCCCACCGATGATTAAAATCCTGGTATCCGGCCTGACTCCTTTGCCTTCCATCTGGTCTATCTGATTTACCCGGGACTGCCTCAAAATTAACCGATAAAGGTCTTCCATAAAATCCGGGTCAAGATTTGCTTTACAGGCCTGTGCCCGAATCTTTGAAATAAGATCCTCTTCCCTTGCAGGATGGTAAACAGGTATATGGTGTGTTTTTTTTAATTTGACCACTTCTTCAACCTGGCCCTGCCGCTTTGCAAGAAGAGAAAGTATTTGACAGTCAATTTTATCAATCTGTGAGCGCAGGGAGAGTATTTCTTTGTCAAATTGAAGTTTATTTATTTCCATATTTTTTTCTTTATCTTTAATCCAGACCGATCTGAATTGTCATTCCAATGCCGCCCGGGTTTTAGTGTTTTGTAATTGTTCAGTCCGTTAAAAAAAGTTATCCCCAAAGCCCTGTCTGATGGATATTTGCAGGAGGTTAAGCGAATAGCCTCGAAAAAAAATATCCATCAGACAGGGCGGTTTCAAGCGTAAGAGCTTAAATAATTACTTTGTTTTTTCAATACCGCTGTTTTGCTTAAAAATATCTTTGGCTTTCCAACAAAAGTGAAACCAGCTTCACTGGCCTTTTTGATAGTGTCTTCAAAGGCTTTTTTTGAAACATGGAATGGTGGTTCTACAATGAGAATTTTTCCATTGGGTTTAAGTATTGATTCTATCTCAGTAAATAAAGATTCCTTATCCCGGACCTCATGGACCATGTAAAATAATAAAATGAAATCAACTTTTTTTGAAATGCCTATTTTGTTTTCATCACACTTATGCAGGATGATTCGTTTCTCCAACTTAGTTCCTTTAATCTTGTCCCTTACTTTCTGAAGCATTCCTTCCTGTAAATCAACAGCAATAACTTTACCCTTTTTACCAATCATTTGAGCGATATCAATGGTGAAAAATCCAGGCCCACAACCTAATTCCAGGACATGCATCCCTTCTTGAATATAATGCTTTAATATCTTTTTAGGGTTCTGAACCCATCTCCGGATTTTTAAATCAAGACTGCCTGCCATTTCAACAGGGCATATACGCAAATTTCTATCAGGCATCATTTGTTTGTACGACCCTCTTAATAAACAATGAATAAGTATATTTTTTTTACATATCTTTCATTAACAGATGAAAGGCACTATAAAAAAACCGAAACAAGGTATGTTTTTTATAAAAGTATATATTGATTACCCGGTTTTTTGTTCTGAAAAAAGGTGAACATCCCGCTGGGGATAAGGAATATGGATCTCTTCCCTGTCAAAGGTGATTTTGATTTTTTCGATTAAATCATAATAAACACCCCAGTAGTCCGTTTTTTTTACCCAGGGCCGGACCACAAAATTAACACTGCTGTCGGCAAGCTCTGAAACTGCAATGGTGGTCGCCGGGCTTTCAAGGATTCTTTGTTCCTCTTTTATGATAGTTTTAAGGAGATCTTTTGCCTTTGTAATATCATCATCATAACTGATACCGATAACCAGATCAACACGGCGGGTCTCATTGGCAGTAACATTGGTGATGACATCGCTGGTAATTTTTGAATTGGGTACGATCACTTTCTGGTTGTCCGGGGTATGCATGGTGGTGTTAAAAATATCAATGGTTTTCACTGTTCCTGAAATACCGCCCACCTTTACAAAGTCCCCGACCCTGAAAGGATGGAACATGATCAGCATGAATCCTGATGCAAAATTTGAAAGAGAATCCTTGAGCGCAAGACCGATGGCAAGACCTGCCGCGCCCACAATGGTGAGAAAAGAGGTGGTGTTGATGCCTAGCTGGCCTGCTGCGGCAATAATTACAACAATTAAAAGGATGTAGTACATAATGCTGTCTAAAAACTTAACAAGGGTGATGTCAATATTGTTCTTTTCCATAAGTTTTGTAAAAAGGGATGCTATCTTGCGGGCTATCCATTTTCCAATCAGAAATATGAGGATGGCAGCCACTATTTTGATGGCATAGGTAGTGGCCCACAAGGTTATCACCTCTATTATTTTTTCCATATTCATTTATATTATTCTCCTTATTTTTAAGATTGATTATTGATTTTGATTCTAAAGCATATCCAAATTATTCTATTTGCTGTTTTTTTAAGTTTGCCATTGCCAGGACTTTAGATTTTTTATCTTGATGGGATACTGCTTAAAACAATCTCTCATAAAAAGTCAAGTTTTTTGTATCTGATTTTCAAGGGTTTGAACGGGTAAACTCATACTGAAATAATCTTGAGAACAGCTTGTTAAATAGCTTGAAATAGTTTATAAAAAAAGGGTGTTTAATACAGAATAACGACCTTAAAAAAAGAACGGGAACAATTGGAAAATGCTGGATGAAATTATAAAGAGAATTCGTAATCTTAATCATGATCAGCAAAAAGAAATTCTTAAAATCCTTGATACCTGGCAAGTTGGAAAACAAAGGGAGTTTCAAAGACTGAAGGCCAAATCAGATATTGATGTGGTGGTTGGTAACAGGGTTATTCAAACCGATACCAGTGATATCAGTGCCAGTGGCCTTTACATTAACACAAGTGGAAAATTTGAAACCAATAAAATTGTGCGTATTGTTTTTTCCGTCCCAGGGGTTGAAAAGTCTTTCAAACTTCAGGGAACGATAGTCAGGGTGGAAGAAAGTGGAATAGCTATCGAATTTGAGAATCTCACTCCCTATTTTAAGGGAATCCTTGATAATGTTATCTGGGAAAGCAATAATCAGAAAAATGATTTTTCCTAGGGGAACATTTTTTTTCCTTCTTATCTCTGAAATCCTATCTTCTAGTTTAACCTCAAAAGGGAACTTTAATTTTGAAAATTCAGTTGGACTTAAAGGTGTTGCTGGGATGCATCTGTGTTTTCGGCTCTGCCTTCTTTTTTTATCTGGCCACAGTGGTTATCAAATGGGCCAAGATAAAAGGGTTGATTATTGATCCCGCACTTTTTGTGTTTTCAAGATTTTTATTGGGATTTGTAACTGTGCTGACCCTGATGGCCCTGAAAAAGAAAAAATTAAAGATAAAGAAAAAACGATATCTTATTGGCAGGACTATTGCCAATTGTATTGCTGTATATTGTTTTTTTAAAGGTGTGGATTTAACATCAGTGGCCCAGGCCAATATTTTAAATATGACTTATCCATTGTTTATAGCAATTTTTTCATGGATATTTTTAAAGGAACAGCGAGATGTCATCGCAATTGCTGTTGTTGTCCTTGCATTTGCAGGGGTCTGGCTGATTCTGGCACCAGGGAAAATGAATTTTCACCTTGATTCCTTATGGGCTTTGGCATCAGGGATCAGTGCGGCGATTGCCATGATGTACCTTAATCTTTCAAGGCGGGTACATGATACACAAACCACTTTATTTTTTTTGTTCGGTCTGGGCACGGTATTGACCTATATTGTATTTTTCAATCAAATCCACATGCCCCGGTTTTTAGACTTGAAATATCTTTTTTTCTGTTCTGCTTCAGCTATTGTCGGTCAATTTCTGATAACCATCGGGTTTAAATATGTCACTGCCATTGAAGGGGGAATTATTTCTTCAACCAGAATTCTTCTGGCCGCAGTGTTAGGCCCTGTCATTGCAATGGATCCAGTGCTTACTATTTCTGGATGGGCAGGGGCATTCCTGATTTTTTGCGGCAATATATTTTTAACTTTGAGAAAGGCAAAAAGACAAAATTAAGAAGACTTACCTTGGTTTAACACGGGAAAGACAAAGGGTTAACACAAGGCCAATAAAGGCTGCACTTCCTATTAACCATGATCCGCACGACCATGATCCTGTCTGGGAAACAAGATAGGCCAGTATCGGCGGGCCCATAACCTGGCCTGCCTGCCCGCCCTGAATCACAAGCCCGTTAGTGGTTGCAACCAGATTTTTTGAAGGCGCATAGTCAGGCACGCCGCCAAGAATGGATGCCGGGATTAATCCACCAAAAATAGAAAATATAAGACACCCTGTATAGTTTAAGATAAAATTGGCATCAACAGAATATATGGCAAAGGAACTTGTGCCCATGACCATACAGGCTAATGCGATCAGTTTCCATCGTTTAATACCTCTTTTTAAGAACTTTCCGCCGGCAAGATTTCCAAAAATATTGACAAAGACCATGGCCGCCGTCAAAATCGAGGCCATGGATTTTGAAAATCCATACTTTTCAATAATCAGTGTGGGTAAAAACCCCATCACGGCCAGCCATTGAAGGGCATAGGTGATAAAAATCAATGCAAGAAGCAGGGGCCCGGCGCTTGTGGATGTTGTGATAACATCCCGTATCAGTTTTTTAAGGGTGACTGAAGTTGCCGGGTTCATGAATTTGATATGGGAGGTCTTTTTAGCGAGTAACAGGGTATAGGCCATCAATATGACGGCATTGATCTGCCAGAGGCCTTTCCAGTCCGTGCCCAATAAAATAAATGGCAAAAGGACCATCATCAATGAAACTCCTGCCGGAATATAACAGGTCCAGATGGAAAGGGCTACTGCCATATCTTTGGATTTTACCACCTGGAAAATCAGGGTCGGGGTACTGATAATTACGGCCAGGAATCCGGCTCCTTCAAGAAATCTGCTTGCAAGCAATCCATAAAAGGAATGGGTAAACGATCCCATAAAACAGCCTGCAATTTGAAAAACAAGACCGGTCAGCATCAGGCGGCGGTGGCCGATTGCATCGGCAATGGCCCCTGTAAAAGTTCCAAGCAAAAGGCCGGTTAGACTAAAAATGGATAAAATCCATCCCGAGTAAAAAAGGCTGATGGCAAGATCTATCCTGATATCCGATAATACCGGCGGCACCTTGCCCACCTGAAAGGCAGACAAAATCCCTGCTCCGATCAGCAGAAAGATAAGTCCCCAGGGGCTTTGCTCCTCCTTTGCTTTCAAACCGCCTCTTTAGCTCTTTTTACAAGAAGTGATGTGCACTTTTTAATATTATCCTCTGTATAAAGGGTGAATTCATCTTTATAGCTTTGTTCAAACAGGTCCAAGGCAAGTTTTTCATCTAAAAGCCGTGATTGCTTTATGTCTTTAATGGTTTCCAGAGTAGTATCCAGAGACTTTTTTATGCCTCTTATAGCATCTTCTCCTGCAAGATGTCCCTGATGTGCAGGGCAAATTATGGCGGGATTAAACTCTTTAATAAAATTAAGGTTTGAAATATATGCTTGAGCACCAGAGAAGTACAAAGGCAGATAACCCCGGCCTGGGAAATGAAACCCAAGGCTGTCAGAGCAGAACAGGATTTTTTTTGAATTTATAATGCCCATAAGGTTTCCAGGGGAGTGGCCGTCTGCTTTGACCAGATCCAATGTGATCCCTCCAAGGTCAAAGGATTGTTTTTCATCAATAGTTAATGCATGACTGAGATCAGGGACCTTTTTTAATGAGGGTCTTCCGGGTTTTATGTTAAATTCGGCCAGCCTTTTTGATATGAACATATCTTCTTTAATCAATAAAGGTAAGGATTTTGGGTGTTCATTAAACTCTTTTGCCCCTGTTGCAGTAATTATCCGGGCATCTGGATATCTTTTGGCAAGACCTGGCAGTCCTGTAATATGGTCTGAATGGGGATGGGATGGAATGATGAAATCCGGATTGATATCAAGCTGTTCCAGCTGCCTGATAATAGTATCAACTATTCCTGAAACGCCCACTTCAAAAAGAGCTGAATGACTGTTGCCTATAACTAAAAACAGGTTGAAAAAATAATTTCCCAGAATTAAAACATTTTGATCTATCTTAATGGGAAAAGTATGTTCAGGTATGTAATGGTCTTTCATTTATTCTCCTTTTGGACAAGAATCAAATTTTGTAAATCTGAAAACTGGATTACTATCATATCCAGGTGTATTTACAAAGACTTACTTTGTTTGACCAGATTATATTTTTTTTCATAATCCAAGGTATATTAATTTTACTGCCTTTTTAAAACATATTGAATATTTGTTTACACAGAATTCAAACATTGATATTGATTGTTAAATAGAAATTTTAAAGGCTTAAAATATGGGAAAGCTAAAAATTTACATTTTGTCCGGGCCTGTACAATAAAATTAAACAATAAGGTTTGAGACAATTTGTGAAAAGCATTTATTTAAAATAATCATTTTTTAAGATTAAAGGAGATTTTTAATGCCTGCTCACACCCCGAGACTTTTGGATGTACTGGATGCTTTTGAAGACGGCATTTATATTATCAACCACGATTATACAGTTGAATACATGAATAAATCCATGAAAGAACTTTTTGGAGATGGAATGGGCAAAAGGTGTCATGAAGTATTGATTGGATCTGATAATCCCTGTGCCTGGTGCAGATATAATGAGGTTTTTGTAAATAATGAAACACACCACAGTGAAGTCTATATTGAATCTGTTGATAAAATATTTGCCCTTTCAGAATTACCAATTACCAATCAGGACAGTACTACATCCAAACTCTCCATATATCGAGATATCTCCCGCAGAGTGCAGCAGGAAGCAAGACTTGAATCGTCTAAAGCAAGTTATCAAAGACTTTTTACCCATGCTGGATGCGGTGTGTTTATCAGCAGTAAACAAGGCAGATTCCTTGATGTTAACCCAACACTGTTAAAAATGCTGGGGTATCAGGATAAGGAAGAATTTCTTTCTCTTGATCTTGCAAAGGATGTTTATTTAAGCCCGGAAGACAGGCGAGAATATACACAGATTATAGAAAAAAAAGGCCAGGTCGTTGATTATGAGGTAAAATGGAGAAGGAGAGACGGGAAAATCCTTCATATCCTTATGACAAGTACTGTCAGGTATGACTACAACGGAGATATTTTAGGATATGAAGGTATTGTTGTGGATCAGACCCGGCGGAAAAAACATGAAAATGATATAAAAGAGGCCCATAATTTTTTAGATAAAATTATTTCATGTTCGCCCAATGCCATTATGGCAATGGACATGCAGGGTGTTATCAAATTGTGGAACAAGAGTGCTGAAGATATCTTCGGGGTTATGGCCGCCCAGGTGGTTGAAAAAATGAACATCCAGCAAATTTTTTCAAAAAAGGTGGCCAATAATGTCATGGAAATGATGAGAGATGAAAAATTCGGGGGCAGGGGCAGACTGAATTCTTATCCTTTAAATTTTGAAAAAGATAATGGTGAGTTGGTTGAAGGCAACCTTTCAGCAAGTATTCTTTATGATAAAGATGGTAATGAGCAGGCATCAGTTGGATTATTTGTGGATTTAAAAGAACGGCTTCAAACAGAACGAGAACTCGGAGAAGCAAGACAGCACCTGCTCCAGTCAGAAAAATTGGCTGCCATGGGAAGGCTTACCTCCCAGATTGCACACGAACTCAACAATCCCTTATTTGGGATAATGAATACTCTTGAATTGATGAAAACCGAGATTTCTCCTCAAAACAAGAGGCGAAAGCTTTTGGATATGTCGCTGTCTGAGATTGAGCGACTGGCTGACATGTTGAAAAAAATGTTGTCGTTTTCAAAACCGGATCAGGATAAGCGCCTTGAGATAGATATCAATGTGGTCATTGATGAGTTGATGATGCTATATGAAAAACGTTTCAGGGAAAACAGCATAAAAGTAAGTATGGATCTTGTTGAGAGCCCGGGAATGATTCTGGCATCCAGGGATCAATTACGCCAGGTGTTTATCAATATGTTTTCCAATGCCATGTATGCCATGCCGGATGGCGGCAATCTTGAGATATCCACTATGGTTTTTTTGCAAAAGCTTTTTATCATTATCAAAGATACTGGAACTGGTATAAAACCTGTTCATATGAAAAAGATTTTTGATTCTTTTTTCACCACTAAAAAAGACAGTGTCCAGGGTGTAGGCCTGGGGCTTTCTGTCTGCTACGGTTTTATCAAGGACCATGGTGGTGATATTATCGTTGATTCTAAAGAAGGGGAATGGACAAAGTTTACTATCACGCTTCCCATTCCCGGCAAATAGACCCTAAATCTTGCAAAAGTCATGAAGATTCCATATTCAAGGCATACTGTTGCAGCTGTAGTAGTCTATCGCAACACCTTGATTACAAAGAAGATGGGATCTTCATGTTTTTCCCCTTATTTTTATTCAAGATAGTTATTATAACTATTTTAGTTATTATATTTTAAATTAAATCTCTTGACAAAGTAAATTATATTAAATAACTATAATAACTAAAATTGAAAATCACCGAAAATAAGGAGGTGTTATGGAAGACACGTTAACTGTATTCACAGCCAGCAAATACTGTAATGTTTCGTCTAAAACCATCATAAACTGGGTGGAAGCAGGACACATTAAAGCGTATCGCACAGTTGGCGGGCATCGCAGGATAAAAAAGTCTGATCTTGAAAGCTTTATGAGAAGTCAGGGAATTCCGATCCCTGAAGAGAAAGACGAAAGTGCCCGAAAAAAGATTCTTGTTGTAGACGATGACATGATCATTGTTGAGTCCATTGTACAGGCATTGGAAGAAGATGAATTCGATTATGAGGTGCTTTCCGCATCAGACGGATTTGAGGCCGGGCTCCAGGTAAATCATTTCCAACCTGATCTATTGATTCTAGACATCATGATGCCTGATATAAAGGGGTATGATGTCTGTAAAAAGATTAAGACAAACGAAAAAACACAAAACACTAAAATCATCGTCTTATCTGCATACCTGGATGATGATAAGTTCGCCCAGATGAAGGAGTATGGCGCGGATGTCTGTTTTTCAAAACCATTGCCCCTGAGCAAGCTCAAAGATGAAGTAGCAAAATTACTTGGATTAAAATAGGAAGGAGGCATATCGTGAATTTAAAGGAATCTTTGGAAAAAAAGAGATTTGTAGTAACCTCCGAAGTGCAGGTCCCTCTCGGCGATGATGAGCCCGAGGTTCTTGTTGAAAGCCTCAACAGGGTAAAAGGCCGTGTAGACGGTGTGTCTGTCTCGGAAATAGAACTCGAAGGCGTTGTTAGTGACACAATCAAAACATGCGGCCTTCTTAAACAGAATAATCTGAATGCAATTTATCAGACCACGACAAGAGATAAAAATCGATTTCAATTGCAAAAGGACCTGACTCTTGCCCATGAGACAGGCGTTGAAAATCTTCTTGTCTTTACTGAAGATTACAGGATTTCAGGGGATACTCTCCAGGAATCCATGTTCTTTCATGTTGACTCAGGAAAACTGGGATCGGTTATGGATCATTTGAAACAAGGTGTTACCATTGAAGGAAAAGAGCTGGACAAAAAAATTGATTTTACGCTGGGGTCAGGAATTGAAACACCCTGGGGAAAGAATATGCCAAAGCGCGGTATGGAGGAAATGGAAGATATGATGAATGTTGGTACAGGATATTTCCTTACCACACCAATTTTTGATGTTGACCAGTTCGCCAAATTCATGAAGCAGGTTGAGCCTTTTCGCGTACCCGTAATTGCGGAAGTGATGATTCTTAGAACAGCAGGTATGGGTAAATTTTTAAATCGCCATTTTAAATCCGGACTTGTACCTGAATGGGTAATTCAAAAACTCATGAAAGAACCTAATAAAAAGAAGGCAAGCATGGAGCTTTTTGCTGATACTGTTAACAGTCTGAAAGATATTTGCCAGGGGGTACATATAATTACCATCGGTGGTGTCGATAACCTGGTGCAGTATCTAAATGCAGCCAAATTAAGATAAGGGAGAATTTTAAAATGGCAGAGGCGCTTAAGATTGATGAATTTGATATTGAATTTAAAGATGAAGTTCTATCAAAGGTACCAGATGCGAACTTTGATCTTTGTCTGACATGCGGGACCTGCACTGGAGGTTGTGCAGCTTCAGAGCTTATGGACATGGATCCCAGAAAACTCATAAGAATGCTGAACCTGGGGATGGATGATGAAATACGTAAATCTGACTGGAAATGGGTGTGCAGTATGTGTGCACGCTGCGTGGCGGCATGCCCCATGAAAATTAATATTCCGGCACTGGTATTGAATCTGCGGGCAAGTGTTCCCAGGGAAAAAAGACCCAAGGGGATCCTTGGTTCCTGCGATCAGCATATCAGAACCGGCAGTGCCATGGGTGCAAAAAAGGATGACTTTGAGTTCACTGTTCTGGATGTGGCCGAGGAAATCCAGGAAGATCATCCGGGATTTGAGGACCTGCAGGTCTCAGTGGATCGGATTGGTGCCACAATGGTATTGAATCAGAATTCAAGAGAACCTGTTACTGAACCAGAGGAAATGGGACCTTTATGGAAAATCCTTCATATGGTGGGAGCTGACTGGACATACCCATCTGTTATGTGGGCCGGAGAAAATTATTGTATGTTCATGGCTGATCTTGAGGGGTGGAAATATATCATAGAGGAGTTTGTTCACCATGTGGACAATAATTTAAAAAGTCCCTATGTTGTCAATACGGAGTGAGGGCACTCATACTTTGCAATCCTGGAAGGATTGCGCAGATTCAAGATACCTCATAAATTTGAACTAATCACCATTATTGAGCTCTATGCCCAGTGGATCCGGGAGGGTAAATTAAAGGTCAACTCTGACTGGAACAAAGAACCCGGGGTCAAATTTACTGTGCAGGATCCATGTAATATTGGAAGAAAAAGCGGTTCCAATAAAATTGTAGATGATTTAAGATTTGTGATTAAGACTGTTGTGGGTGAAGAAAATTTTATTGATACCGTTCCCAACAGGGATAATAATTATTGCTGTGGCGGTGGCGGTGGAGCTCTTCAGGCCGGATTCCCAGATGAGAGACGGGCCTATGGACAGACAAAATTCAACCAGCTTAAAGCAACGGGTGCAAAATATGTGATTGCACCCTGCCATAATTGCCACGGGCAGGTTGAAGACATTGGCGAACATTTTGGCGGAGGTTGGCATGTTGTCCATTTGTGGACAATCATTTGCCTTGCCATGGGCGTATTGGCTGACACTGAACGAACCTATCTTGGGCCTGATCTGGCCGAACTAGGACTATAAAAAGGAGGGAACCAAATGGCCGAAAAAGGTAGAGGATCGGTGATGGTCGTTGGTGCCGGTATCGCAGGTATCCAGGCATCACTGGATCTGGCTGATTCTGGGTATCTGGTATACCTTGTGGATAAAGATACAGCCATTGGCGGAACTATGGCGCAGCTGGACAAAACTTTTCCCACAAACGACTGCTCAATGTGTATAATATCTCCAAAACTTGTTGAAGCAGGACGTCATCTCAATATTGAGTTGATGACCATGACCCAGGTTGAAAACGTCACAGGAGAAGAAGGTGACTTTACTATTCAATTAAAGGAACAACCAAGATTTATTGATCTGGAGAAATGTACTGCCTGCGGGGAATGTTCCAAGATATGCCCCGTGGATCTTCCCAACCAGTTTGATGAAGATATAGGGGATAGAAAAGCCGCTTTCAAGCTTTATCCCCAGGCAATGCCGTCAGGCTTCGCCATAGAAAAAAAAGATAAAGCACCCTGCCGTCTGACATGTCCTGCAGGGCTCAATGTCCAGGGCTATGTCCAGATGGTCAAAGAGGGCAAATATAAAGAATCCCTGGAAATTATCATGGAACAGCTCCCTTTGCCTGGTGTTCTGGGAAGAGTTTGTCCCCATGAATGCGAGGATGCCTGTCGAAGGTGTCAGGTGGATGAACCCGTTGCCATAAGGGATTTGAAAAGACTTGCTGCAGACAGTTTTGACCCAAGAGAGGTAAAAATTGAATGTGCGCCTAAGATCGGTAAGAAAGTTGCCATCATAGGTTCAGGACCTGCAGGGCTTTCAGCGGGATATCATCTGGCCAGACAGGGTGTGGATTCAACGATCTTTGAAGCATTGCCCCAGGCTGGTGGTATGCTGAGAGTCGGAATTCCTGAACACCGCCTGCCAAGGGAAGTCCTTGATAAGGACATAGAGGTTGTGACCAACTTAGGGGTTGAACTCAAGTTGAATTCCCGCTTAGGCAGTGATTTTACTATAGAGAGTCTTATGGCTGACGGCTATGATGCGGTCTTTTTAGGCCTGGGTGCCCATAAAGGTATTGAACTTGGTATTCCAGGCGAAGATCTTGAAGGGGTGAGGCAGGGAGTTGATTTTTTAAGAGAGCTCAACTTGACCGGGAAAACTCATGTCGGTAAAAAGGTCTGCATCGTAGGAGGCGGTAATGTGGCCATTGATGTGGCACGGTCTGCGGTTCGACTGGGAGCGGATGAAGCCACAATCCTGTATCGCCGGACAAGAAAAGAAATGCCGGCATGGGAAGAGGAAATTTGTGCCGCAGAAGATGAAGGTGCAATCATTACCTATCTTGCAGCTCCACAGAAAGTCATTGAAGAAAACGGCAGGGTCAAGGCCTTAAGGGTGATTAAAATGGAATTGGGTGAGCCTGATTCTTCAGGGAGAAGACGTCCTGTTCCCATCCCCGGCAGCGAATATGACATTGAAATTGATCAACTCATCCCGGCCATTGGCCAGCGGCCGGATCTTTCTGCAATTGAGAAACTTGCTGACCTTAAGATCAGTAAATGGAACACCACAGAGGTTAACCCCGTTACCCTTGCCACGGATAAGGCAGGAGTTTTTGCCGGCGGTGATGTTCAGACAGGGCCCGGGGTTGCCATCGGTGCCATTGCAGCAGGTATGGAAGCCGCTGTTTCCATTGTCAGATATTTAAATGGAGCTGACATGGAAGAGGGAAGACAGCTTCCTGTTGTTGAAAATCCTGAATTCAGGCCTGTAAATGAAGCTATGCCTACAGAAGACCGGTATAAAATGCCGGAACTTGAGCCGGAAAAAAGGATTGGTAATTTTAATGAGGTGGAACTGGGATATGGCGAAGAAGAGGGTAAAAAAGAAGCTGCAAGATGTCTGAACTGCGGGTATTGTTCAGAATGTATGCAGTGTGTGGATGCCTGTCTTGCAGATGCAGTTGATCATTCCATGATGAGTCGGGAGCATACCATCAATGTGGGTGCCATTATCATGGCTCCGGGATTTACACCTTTTGAACCCACCCAAATGGTATCATATTGTTACGGCCACAGCCCTAATATTATGACCAGTATTGAATTTGAAAGACTCCTTTCCGCATCAGGCCCTTATGCAGGGCACCTTGTCAGGCCTTCCGACAATGTGGAACCTAAAAAGATTGCCTGGCTTCAATGCGTTGGATCACGGGATATAAATAAAGGAGATCATTCCTATTGTTCCGGTGTCTGTTGCATGTATGCCAACAAACAGGCGGTTATTGCAAAGGAACACAGCGATAAGGGACTGGATGCAGCTATATTTTTCATGGATATGAGAACCCATGGGAAAGACTTTGATAAATATAATATAAGGGCCCAGGATGACAGCGGGGTCCGGTTCGTGAGATCCAGAATTCATTCTGTTTTTCCAGAGCCTGGTGATAAATACAGACTTGTTTATTCCACTGAAGCCGGAGGCACTATTGAAGAGATTTTTGATATGGTGGTTCTTTCAGTGGGCCTGTCACCCAACAAAGATGCTCAACAACTGGCGGATAAGATAGGGATAGAACTCAACAGTCACGGGTTTGCCCATACAGATAATCTTTCACCTGTCAGTACCAATAAAAAAGGTGTCTATGTCTGTGGTGCTTTTCAGGAGCCTAAGGACATTCCTTCATCAGTCATGGAAGCCTCTGCTGCTGCAGCAACGGCCACTATGGCGCTGAAAGATGACAGATGGAGTATGACGCGGACCAAGGAATTGCCGCCTGAAAGTGATTTTTCAGGTCAAAAGCCAAGGATTGGTGTATGGGTTTGTAACTGCGGCATTAATATTGGCGGGATTGCCGATGTTCCTGCAGTCAGGGATTATGCTGCTACGCTGCCCTATGTGGTTAATGTGCAGGACAAATTGTTTACCTGTTCTCAGGATTCCCAGGATAATATGAAAGATATTATCAAGGAACATAAACTCAATAGAGTTATAGTGGCAGCCTGTTCTCCAAGAACGCATGAGCCCCTGTTCCAGGAAACCATCCGGGATGCAGGTTTGAACAAGTATCTCTTTGAAATGGCCAATATCCGGGATCAGAATACCTGGGTCCATATGAATGAACCGGACAAGGCAACTCAAAAAGCAAAAGATCTGGTTCGTATGGCCGTGGCCAAGGCAGCTTATATTGAACCTTTGCACCAGGTCAGTCTGGATATTCAAAAGGCACTTGTCGTTATCGGTGGTGGTGTGGCCGGGATGGAAGCCGCACTGGGAGCCGCCAGCCAGGGTGTTGATGTCCATCTGGTTGAAAAATCAGGGTCTCTGGGAGGAATTGCAAAACAATTAAATGCCACCTGGAAAGGAGAGCCGATTCAGGATTATCTTGAAGATTTAATTGATAGAACTAAAGCCAATGATTCAATACAAGTATATCTTGATACCGAGGTTCAGGGGACCACAGGTTCCATGGGAAATTTTGTGACCACCATTGCCAAAAATGATGATGACAGCCTGATTCCCATTGAACATGGTGCTGCCATTCTTGCAACAGGCGGTATGGAATATAAACCCCAGGAATACCTCTATGGCAAAGAACCCAATGTGCTCACCCATCTTGATATGGATGCAGCTCTCAGGGAAGAGGATGAAAGAATTGATAAAGCAAAAGCCGTCGTATTTGTCCAATGTGTGGGTTCAAGGAACGAAGAAAATCCATACTGCAGTAAGGTCTGCTGCACCCATAGCCTTAAGAGCGCCCTTGCGCTTAAGAAGAAAGATAAAAGGAAACGGGTCTATGTAGTTTACAGGGATATCCGGTCCTATGGGTTTAGAGAAGACCTTTATAAAGAGGCCAGAGGGCTGGGTGTATTGTTTATCCGGTATGATCTTGAAAAGATGCCGAAGCTTAGAAAAGATGCAAATGGTGAACTTGAATTCACTGTAATTGATCATGTTCTCCAGATGCCGGTTAAAATAAATCCGGACCTGGTCGTGCTGGCATCCGGTGTTGTGCCGGGAGATAACAAGAATCTATTTGAAAAATTCAAGGTACCGACAAATGCTGAAGGGTTTCTTGTTGAAGCCCATGCAAAACTGCGACCCGTGGATTTTGCTTCTGACGGCCTGTTTGTGGCAGGTCTTGCCCATTATCCAAAACCCCTGGAAGAAAGTATTGCCCAGGCAAGGGCTGCAGTAGCCCGGGCCATGACAATCCTTTCAAGGGACTCATTGATGGTGGGTGGTGTTGTGGCAGAAGTCACACCTGAAAAGTGTGCAGTTTGCCTCACCTGTGTACGAACCTGTCCTTATGGAATACCCTTTATCCATGCTGACGGTTATGCTCAGATTGATGCAGCTGAATGTCATGGATGTGGTGCCTGTGTTGCAGAGTGTCCTGGCAAGGCCATTAAGCTGAATCATTTTACGGATCAGCAGATCCTGGCAAAGACGGATGCACTTTTTGAAAAAGCTTAAGTAAACTATCCGGGGTCAGGCTTGCGTAGTTGCGTTATTGATTTTAATAACGCAACTACGCAAGCCTGACCCCAATAACACATCAGGATTAATGGAGGTTAATAATGACCCAAGAATTTGAACCCAGGATAATCGCTTTTTGCTGTCAGTACTGAGCGTATGCAGCCGGGGACCTGGCAGGTTCCATGCGACTCTCCTATCCTGCAGATGTCAAAATTATTCAGGTACCATGCACGGGCAGGGTGGATATTCTCCATCTTTTAAATGCCATTGAGGATGGAGCAGATGGCGTATATGTGGCAGGATGTCTTGAGGGTGAATGTCATTATCTGGCAGGTAATCTTAAGGCCAGAAAAAAGGTGGAATACGTGAAAAGAACCCTGACGGAAATTGGTATCGAACCTGAAAGAGTTGAGATGTATAACCTTTCTTCAGCACAGGGTGCAAGATTTGCTGAGATTGCTAATGAAATGGTGGAAAAAATAAAAGGCCTTGGACCGACTCCAGTGAAAAGCAACACTGCGGCATAGGTGCAGTCAATAATTAATTAAACTGTGCCGGATAAAAAACCTTCCGGCATAGTTTGAAAAAAAGATAGAGGTGAATCATGATAGTAGCAGATCGAAAGTCTCTTAAAGAGATTTTAGCGATGGTGGAAGACGATAAGAAAATTCTCATCGCAGGGTGCAAAGGGTGCGTTACTGTCTGCAATACAGGCGGGTTAAAAGAAGTTGAAATTCTGGCATCTTCAATGAAGATTGCCAGGAAAAAACAGGGAAACGACATTGATATAGATATTAATGTTTTGGAAAGACAATGCGATACTGAATATGTGGCAGGGATCAAAGACACGGTTGAGGATTATGATTCAGTGATATCCCTTGCTTGCGGTGTCGGTCCCCAGTTTTTAAGTGAAATGTACAAGGACCAGACATTCTACCCCGGTGTAAATACCACTTTTTTCGGCGGGGCAACCGAGCATGGTGTATGGGAGGAAAGGTGTGCCGGATGCGGCACCTGTGGAATACATAATTTTGGTGGACTCTGCCCAATAGCCAGGTGTGCAAAAAGTCTGATGAACGGACCCTGTGGAGGATCATCCAATGGTGTTTGTGAAGTCAATAAAGACATTGAATGCATATGGGATTCCATTGTAAGAAAGAAAATGGATGCAGGTAAGATCGAAGACCTCATGGGTGTAAAAGGGATAAAAAACTGGAAAACGGCAAGGGACGGTGGACCGAGAAAAAGTATCAGAGAAGAATTGGTTCAGGGAAATATATAATAGACAAAGGAGAGAACCAAAATGAGTGAGCTCAAATCAGGCAGTAATCTTGAAAAGGTTCTGAATGCCGGACATTTTGCATTCACAGGAGAATGCGGGCCACCAAAGGGAGCCAATGTCACACACCTTAAAGAAAAATTAAACCATCTTAAAGGAAAAGTAGATGCAGTGAACATGACAGATAATCAGACTGCAGTAGTCAGGATGTCATCCCTGGCAGGATCCGTACTCATGATCGAAGAAGGACTTGAACCCAATTTTCAGATGGTCTGCAGGGACAGAAACCGCCTGGCCATGATGAGCGATATTTTAGGTGCTTATGCCCTTGGTATCAGGAATATGCTATGTCTTTCCGGCGATCACCAGACATTCGGGAATCACCCGGATGCAAAAAACGTCCATGACATTGATTCCATGCAATTGATTTCCATGGTCAAAAAAATGCGGGATGAAGGCAAATTTTTAAATGACGAAGACATTGATGTCCCGCCGAAAATGTTTATTGGTGCAGCTTGTAATCCTTTTGCCGATCCTTATGAATACAGGGTATACAGGCTTGCAAACAAGATAGAGGCCGGGGCTGATTTTATCCAGACCCAGTGTATTTTTAATATGGATAAGTTCAGGGATTTCATGAAAAAAGTCGTGGATATGGGGCTCCATGAAAAGTGTTATATACTGGCAGGGGTAACCCCCATGAAAAATGCCGGCATGGCTAATTTTATGTCAAAATTTGTACCTGGCATGGACATCCCGGATTCCCTGGTCAAGCGACTTAAAAGCGTGGATAAAAAAGATCAGTCTGAAGAAGGTATTAAATTCGCCCTGGAACAGGTTGAAGAATTCAAGGAAATGGAAGGTGTGGCAGGGGTCCATATGATGGCAATTGAATGGGAACACATGGTTCCGGAGATTGCTGAGAGGGCGGGTGTATTGCCACGACCTGTTGTTTAAGTATTAAATATCAAAAAGGTGGCCTGAAAGACAATATAGTCTTCAGGCCACCCTTGTTTAAATATTAAATTCTACCTCCTTTTCTCAAGACCAATAATTGCTGCCCCTAAGGCACCTACAATATCCGGTAATTTTGGAGTGTTTACTCGTTCAAGGTTCATGCTTTCAGCAATTGCTTTTACAACGCCCCTGTTTCGTGCTACACCGCCGGACATGGAGACGGCAAGATCCCTGGTGTTTTTAGCTATTCTTTTAACAAGGGAATTTGTCCTTGCCGCAATGGCACGGTTAAGTCCTTTTGCAATCTCTTTTTGTTCCGTACCACTGGCAATCAGTGACACCACTTCACTTTCAGCAAATACTGTACACATGGAGCTTAAAACAAGGTCACTTGTGGCTCCTTTGTCAAGATCTCCCAATTGGTTGATATCAACTTCCAGGGCCCTTGCCATGGCTTCCAGGAATCTGCCGGTTCCAGCCGCACATTTATCATTCATGGCAAAATCCACCACATTGCCATCAGGATCAAGGAGCATGGCTTTGCTGTCCTGTCCCCCTATATCAATGAGTATCCTTGTGTCCGGGATCATATGTTTTATTCCTTTAGCATGACAGGTGATCTCAGTTACAGCACGATCTCTTTCCTTGACACGGTTTCTGCCATATCCCGTGGAAACAATTGACAGGATATCCTTTTCCATGACTCCGGCAGCATCAAGCACATTTTTTTTTACTTTAGCAATGGATTCGATATTTTTTACTCCCGTGGGAATCACGGATGAGGACAATATATTTTTGTTTTCATCAATCAGCACGGCATCACAGGAAAGGCTGCCGATATCAATACCAAGGAAAATCATTGGATTATCTCCTAAGTTTAAAAAATTTTTAAGAAAGCATTTCCATAAAAGCTTCCACACGGGTCTCTATCTGGCCTCGGGCAAGATTTCGTGAATCCACGCAGTCAATTTCAAGGTTCAGGACTGGTATATCAATGTCTCTCATTCCTTTTGAAACAAGTCCTCTTGCCCCTGTCCCCTGGCGGCATCCCCAGTGACAGGGATTAATGGCCCCATCAATCTGATAGTCCAGGGCAAGGGTCTGCATGTTTTTTATCCGCTTAGACGTATCCATGCTAAAGGGGATCGAAATCATTCTTTTTGCAATACTCTCAAAGGGGTTGTCAGGATCCATGGGTTCCCATGTAACAGTATTGAGTTCATCAATTACAATCTTAGCACCCAAATCATCTAACATTTTATCCATTGGAAAGGGATATTGAATCCTGTTTTGTATCCACATGAGCCTTGTTTTTTCTTTTGAAGCATGATGCCGGCTCGTTTTTATCCGCTGATTCAATTCATCTTTAAATGCCTGGCAGATATCAATCCCTTCTCTGGTGCCCATCAAAAGAGTCATTACAACACCAAAATCCCTTAATAGCCTGTTATCAACGGGAGAAGGTTTTGTCTTTGCAAGGTCATAAATGTCTCTTAAAAGCTTACTTGATTGGTTAAAATTTTCCAGAGCCATCCCCAGTTTTTCTTTTGACAGAGGTTCTTTTGTATGGGCTGAAACAAAATGTGTCAATTCTTCAATTTGGTTGGAAAGAAATCTTATGGCATCTTTTGAATAATTCTGGGGCACGTTTAAAATGAAAAAGTCTTTTTTATACTGGTTTGCAAAATTCTCCATAACGGCAAGGCCGGCAGTACAGGGGCTGCTTGTTCCTATGATAAAATCAGGTTCAGGCATGGCATTTTTTAAAACCGCTCCCATGACGGCCCTGTGATAAGCACATGAATCTGTAGCAAATCCTGCATCTTCAGCATCTTCAAAGAAAAAACCTGCAGTCTGGGTGGAGGCTAGCATGGCACCGACAAATTCAACAAAACAGGAGGTGACCCCCATGGAACTTAAAAGATCAAAAGGGGCTGTGACACCGCACCAGGCAATAGTTTCATTTTTGGTATACAGCTTTCTTCCCAGCCTGGAAAGCTCAAGTACATATTTTTTCCTGGCATTGATGCCTGAAGGGTCCTGGCTGAGTTTATCTTTTATTCCTTTTACAGTATTGTCAAAATGTTCATACATCATAATTACACCTCCAGCATTTCAGTAAATGCTTCTATTCTTGTCTGCTGCTGTCCCATGGAACCTTCTGTGCAGTCACCTTCCAGCATGAGGAATGGGATGGATTCCTTTTGAAGGGCCTGCCTGATCATGGGGATACGGGCTAAATAGGGATCGCAGAATTTTAAGGTAAACCCGATGACCCCTTTTGCATTGCTTTTTTTTGCCCGTTCAACAATTCTCTGTGCTATGCTGCCGGGTATGGTGGTGTCCATGGTTCTTGCACAGGGGGTCTGTTTAAGATATGAGTGGGCCAGGGATCTGAAGATATTATCATCCGGCCCTGTTTGAATCCGTGTGACAAATCGCGATGAGGTACAAAAATCAGTACCTACCACCTGCACGTTCCACTCTTCAAAAAGATCATACACCTTTGGATCAAACAAAAGATTTCCAAAAACAAAAACAGGAGCTGTAAGAGATTTGCAAGGATTTTCAGGTTCAATTTTGCTTTTTGCCATGGCAAGTGCTTGATCTATTGACTCAGTGGCTGCCGTATTGATGATTTGTTGAAGTCCTGAAGCATAACCTGGAAAAAAATCATTTGTCATTTTTTCTTCAATCTTTTTAATTGAGTCGGCAAGAAGGTTCCATTGGAAAATTTTCTCTTTTATTTTCTCTGATATTATTTCCGGCTCAAGGGTTTGATCGTTCCACTTGAAAAGGGTTCTGGAGAGGCGCTCATACTCTTTTGAAAGAAAATCAAGACTTAATCTGTTCATCCCGGAAGGCAGGTCTATCAGGATGATTTTATCATCAGGCCTTGCAACCTGCCAGGCATCGGCCAGACGTCTCATGGTATCGCAGGAATTGATAAAGACCATGCCTTCAAGGTCCGGCAGATCATTTTCAAGTGCCCGGTCAAGCACTTTTTTAACATGGGGGCATAAATTATCATGAAGAAGGTGTCCTGCCTGGTCCGGGGCTTTTGTTTCAGGCAAAATCCGGTAAGGAAAAAACCCTGCAGCTTCGATTAAAGGGACGGGTGTATAAGCACAGGTAAACCCTATTTTTTTATTCATTTTACATCCTCCTTACTGCAATTTAAAAGAATGGTTCGAAGTACATTTTTTGTGGTTTCAATATCTTTTTTTGAAATAGAATAAAGCACTTTTTCAAGGGTATTTGACAATACCTTTAATGCTGAAGCTTCGGCTTCAACTCCAGCCTTTGTCAAACAAATTCTATTGGCTCTTCTGTCGTGGGGGTCAGGCTCCCTTTTGACCAGCTGGTCTTTTTCCATGCGGTCGAGAAGTCCTGTCATGGTGGATGGTTCAAGTCCTGACCTTTTTCCAAGTTCGTTGGCCTTAAGCCCGTCCTCATCCCACAAGGATAGCAGAACACCAAGATAAGCCGGTTTGATTGTGCTGATGTTTTTTTTTGCAAACCCTTTTTTTAAATGGGATGTAATGGCCAGGGTTGCCCTGGAAATCAGGTAATACGGGCAGTCTGGTGGAAGCGGAAAATTCATTTTTTAGTTCCTCATCATATTATATTTATCCGAATAATACGTATACGTAATATATTGTCAAGAATTATTTTGTCTAAATTATTATTTACTTGGCTTTGTTTTTTTATTATGTTTGATTTCACAAGTATTCAGGAATTCATTTTTTGTTTTTAAACTTATTTAAGAGCGGATAAACATGAATAGTGAAGCATTCCCCAATAATCCAAAACAATTTGCTGCTGATCTGCCAGTGATAATCAAATCTATTATTATTGTTTTAATAATTTCCTGTGTTTTGATCAGCCCCATCCGGAATATAAGTTTTAACAGCAGCCCAGTAACAGGAATTGATGAGAGCTGTATTGAATATCTTGATAAAACTCTTAAAAGGGCGACCATCGCATATGGATTGTGCCGGGCCACAAATGCACTTGTTTCAGTTTTCCAGGAAATTGATATTGGATTTGAGCTTGTTGGTACAATTACTTTTAGCCCTTTTGAATGGTTAGATCCTTTAAATGATCTTGTAGAGAGATTTTCATGGATTTTACTGGCAGCAATGACGTCCATTGGAATACAGGAATTTTTTATAAGATTATTACCAGACTCGATTATTAATTTTATATTCCTGCCTGGTTTATTCATGTGGCTTACAGGGTTGTGGGCAAATAAATATCTTCCCATAAATTTGTTAACCATTGGCAAACATCTTGTCTTATTGGCTGTTGTTTTACGATTTATTATTCCTGCAGAAGTCGCTATTAACAACTGGATATATGATTATCATTTGAAAAATAAATATAACCAGTCAGTGGATAATATAAAAACAAGTGTCAAAGAAATAAAAAGAAGAACCCCCGTTGAGGAAATATCCATGGAGAATTCTCAAGAAAAACAAGGTCAGGCTGAGACAGGGTTCTTTGGTAAATCTAAAAACGCCATTGCCGCCCTGGGAGATCTTGGGACTAAATTCAAAGAGTTTCAGCTATGGATGAAAACTCAAATCCCTATTTTGTTTGAAAATTTTATTTCCTTAATTTTGGTATTCATCATCAGCACCATTTTCTTACCCATATTTATTTTATGGCTTATTGTTTATTTGATTAGAATAATAACAAAATCTCAGTTTGGGCATAAAGTAGAAAAGAAATTTAGAATAAATATTTTTTAAAAAAATTCATAAACCCAAAGAAAATTAAAAATTGTCGGAAATACTGATATTGATAATATCGACACTTTATTCTCAAAATGCTCATCCAAGGCAAATTGACCTGAACTAGTTGCTGTGCTGACAATTACAATCATTGCAGGAGACAGCAGAGCAAAATATTGTTTACATGTGCTGGCCCGGGGGTCGGGATCAAAGGTTCAAGCAGTTAGACTCCTGACGGCCAGACTAAGATTTTTTTCTCGATCTATTGAATCTGCTGCAGTTTTTGTTGTTTTTTGAATAGTATCATTGTAAAGGCAATCTTTTAATGCGTATACTAGTTTTTCAACACTAAGTCTTGATCTCCAGATGGGTTTTGCACCCAGATTGGATAAATATATCTGCCGGCCATGATAGAACTGATCAAGTATGTGGGGAACAATAATCTGTGGCACCCCGCATATTGCGCAGGTGGCCGTTGTTCCGGCACCGCCGTGGTGAATTACAACTGACATTTTTGAAAAGAGTTTTAAATGCGGGTATTTTTGAATAAAAAAAACATCATCATCATTACTGAATTTTGAAAATCCTTCCCAGAATTTTGCGATAATAATTCGCTTTTTGACAATTCGGGCAGCCTCAACCAGCAAAGGAATATTTCTTGCCTGGTCTGTTTTTGGCATACTCCCAAACCCGGCAAAAACAGGGGCAGATCCTGCATTAATAAAATTATCAAGCTCAGGCAGATTTTTTTTGGGTAATTCCAGGTGCATATATCCTGTCTGTGTATTATTTATTTTATAGTCAAAGGGAACTTTTGCTATCTGCCTGTCAGCAGCAATAATAGTGTTTTCCCCCAAAATATGCTCCCATGCATTTTTAATGGAATTAAGTCCTAATTTTTTTCTGCCTTTGTTTACAATCATGGTCAAGCAGAATTTATCCCCTGTCTTTGCTAAATCCCATGACAGTTTATTACACCATCTGGGAAGCCTTTGAAACTGAACCCCTGGAAATGGATGCGCTCTTGAGGGTAACATCTGAGGAGTAAATGCAATATACCGGTATGGAATAGATTTTGCCTCTGCCACAGAGGAAAGGGCAAACACTAAAGATGAACCAATTATCAGGTCTGCATTCTTTACAAGTTCTGGCAGTATTTCAAACTGGGTTTTAATTTCCCCGTATACAAAAGATATGAACTGAATGCCTGCTTTAAGGGAAACAGCATCTTCCAGATTATCTATAAATGCAGTAACATCTTTGCCAAGCCTTATATATGGGCACCCCAATTTTTTTGCCCAGGCTTCTTTTTCAGGAGGGCCTGCCAGCATAACATCATGCCCTGAAGATTGTAAGGCCAGGCAAAGAGCAAACATTGGCTGGACATCACCCCTTGAACCGCAGGTAGCAAGAAAAATACGCATTCTATATTTCCATATCAATTTTGTGAACCTGCAGGTTATGTTTTTGCAGATTCAATATAAATCATAGGCCCTTTAAAAAATTTGACTATAGATTTACCATAATAATCCGGGAGATGAACTCAAATTATACTTTTTCCCCATAGTTTTAAAGGGATATGTTTTCAACATCTTTATCCTTGCCCCATGCATGGGAAGGTTCTTTATGGTGAAGGGTTTTGTCTATACCTTTAACCATGATCTCCCGAGCTTTTTGAATTAGTTCATCCATATTCTCATCAGAATAATCTTTTACTGATATCGGCTCATGGATCTTCAGCAACACCTTGCCTGGGAAAAGATCTATCGTTTTATTAGGAAGTATCTTTCTTGTTCCAATGATAGTCACGGGGAGGATGGGCAGATTCAAATCAAGAGCCATCTTAAAAGCTCCTTTTTTGAAATCCCTTATTATCCCGTCAGAGCTTCGGGTACCTTCGGGGAAAAAGATAACGGATGTACCATTGACTATTTTTTTTTTTGCGGCACAAAGCGTTTTTATAGCAGATTCATGGTCAGCACGATCAATAAAAATGTGTCCCACTTTTTCGCACCCAATCCCTATGCCCGGAACCTTTCTCAGTTCATGTTTCATTATCCATTTAAAATCTATACCAAGAAAACCATATAAGATAAAAATATCAAATGCGCTCTGATGATTGGCAATCACCACGTAAGATTGTTGAATCTCGATATTTTTTCTTCCGGATACTTTTACAAATACAGGTGTCATCCAGACATTTATACGGGCCCATATGGCACCGCCTATATAACTTGCCACCCGGGCATTAATTAGAAAGGCAAGGGTTGCTGCAATTGAACCAAAAATGATAGTGGAGAGACAAAAAAAAGGGAAATATACAAGCCACTTATAGGGCTGATAGAAAAAATATAAAATTTTCATAGTAGTTTACCTGTTTTAGGGTTGATAATGAAATTATTTGTAATTTTTGTCAATAATTATATGATGTGAAAACCACAAATTTTTGTTAGACGTTCCAAGATGTATAGCTAAACCAAAACTTCAAACCAAAAACGGAGGATAAAATGGAATTCATTGAATCTCTGAATCAACGGGTAAAGAAACTTGGTTTTTTCAACATACAACTGGTCAAGATAAGTAACTGGTTTTTTGCTATAATTGTTGTGAAATATTATCCTGAGATTCTAAATGTCAGTATAATTTGGTTTGCAGGTTTGGCTGTGCTTTTTTCAATAATCCCGTTTTACGTAGCCTGGTTTACAAATGAAGAGAATGCATGATTTTCCGCCTTAGAACACCTCCACTTGAATCATCACCCCTTTTTTGATAATTATAAAAATAGAAAAAAATATAAGAAACGGAGTGATACTTGTTCATATTTCTCGACACAGATGATCTTGATGAGGATGTGCGGTTTACTGTCGGGCAGTATTTAAAAAAAAATAAAGATATAATTAAACAGGTATTGAAATGAAAAAAAAATGGCTCACAGCATTCAGCAATATGACCTATGGCATTTATGTTTTAACAGTTAAATACTCTGATTCTTTTAATGGAATGATCGCTTCATGGGTGACTCAGGTGTCATATGAACCCCCATTAATAATGGTGGCTGTTCATCCAAACCGATATTCTCATAGCCTGATTGAAAAAAGTGATGCCTTTGCATTGCATGTACTGGACAAATCGCAAAAAGATATGTTGAAAAGATTTAAAGGCCCTGACCCTGAGAAAAAATTTGTTGATCTTTCCTGGGAAACCAAAAAAACAGGAGCACCGATTTTAAAAGATTGCATGGCGTGGTTTGAATTGCAGGTCAAAGAACGCTATAGTCCTGGCAATCACACACTTTTTATCGGAGAAGTTATAAACAGCGGAGTTAATTCACCAGGCACTCCTCTTTGCACTTTGGAATATGATGGAATGTATATTGGAAAACAATAAAAAAATATCGGTTTGGAAGCATGAAGAAGTTTAAAAAATGTTATGGTAAATGATATTAGGCAAGCTATAGTTAAAAACTATTTAAAGAGATATTCAAGACCGTTAAGTTTTATTTCATAAACAGCTTGTAACATCTCTCCAAGTTTTCCTTCTGGAAACCCTTTATGTGAAAACCAGACCAAATATCTTTCTGGGAGGTCAACCAAACGTAATCCCTTATATTTACCGAATGGCATTTTTGTGGATGCCAGAGTAATGAACGCTTCTTTGTCGGGTTGAATGAATTTGGCCATATTGTTAAGATTTGACTGAGAAAAAGATCAATCCTGGATTTCTTTCAATATTTTGATTCCATTTTCTTTAAGGAATTTGATAGATTTGCTGCAAATAGGAGCGGTAATTTCCAGTTCAACCGATGCGCCTGATATTTTTGTTTTTATTATTTCCGCCTTTTTTAGGATCATTAATGCATCTTTCATTATGATTCTGCTTTTCCTTTTGATAACGATGATAAATTTTTTTTGTCCCATTTTTATTAAAACAGTTCTGGGTGGCAGCCCATAATGCTTTGGATCGACTATCTTTTTTTCAACGATTGTTTGTTTGGTAAGTGCCAATGGGTCCTCCTTTTAAGGATTACAGGTTCCGCAAGGCTTATAACCTTCTTCTATCGCTTTTTCTTTGGTACTGAAAACAGCAGTACATTTTTTACTTTTTGAATACTGACAATCAGAGCTATGAAAAATAAGAGTACCTGTATTGCCCTTCAATTGGGGAGCATCTTCAGCAGGCTTGTCTGTAATATTTTTTTCAGGGTCAGTGTCTGATAATTTCATCTCTGCTGGTTTGGCTTCTTTTGTTTCGTCCTCCTTGGATTCAGTTTCATCTGGCTCAATTTCTTCAGGCGTGGCCCCAGTAGCAGGCAAAGTTTTCGGAGGCGGATCAGGCAACTGTGTTTCTGTAAAACCTGACCTATTCTGACAATCGGTCGCCTCTCCACATTCATACTGCTTGCTCTCATACTTAAGATAAATTGTCAGGCATCCGGCTATTAATAAAATTATTGGTATTATGCCAGCAAAGAGGGTGAAAAACGCCTGAGGGAATATTGAGAAACAAATTAAGCCGAGGATAATTGCTATTGCTCCACCAATCATTTTTTTCATAAATAAATTCCTTTAATTTGAAAATTATAATAAATTTGTGCAGAGAGAATAACTAATTTTATTGTTGTATTGTTATTTTGTGACTGTTGTCAAGAAATTGGATTTAATGTGCTTGTCAGTTATGTGTAGGATGTATTTTTGCGGTTGTATTCCTCTAACCGATTTCATTCATAAGAATATCATGGACTTCCTTGCTCTCAATTCCCAGGTATCCCATGGTGATTGATGGTGAGGAATGATTATAATGCTTGCATAGAATCTCAAACCCAACACCATGATTGACCCGTTGATGATATCCCTTCTTATACTTAGTTTTTGGATATATTATACGTTTACTAAATATTCAAAATCGAGGATTCTTTAGTATTTTTTGTATATCCTTTATTGACAAGGCTCTCAGAGCTTGATGAATGTTTGCTTCTATCTAAAACTACACATTCAAATATCAGGTTTTTCGAGGTATCCGCTAACCAGCCCTGTCCTCTGTTCGTTCCCAGGGACGTGCATTAAGGGCTGAAGAGCTTTCGACTTTCATGGCTTCATTAATGAGAATGGAAACTGCCTCCCCAATTCCCTCTAAACCATTTTCATTTATTATTTCCAAAACTGTTCGAATTACTGTATCCTCTTTGTACTGGGTCATTCTTTTTTCCTTTCAGTTTGATTTGGTCGTTGAACAAAAAGGAATTCTAATGTTTGACCCAGCATTTTCAACCCCAGGATCTCATATCCTGTGATTTGATGAAAATTGAATTTACAGAAAGTCTTTTACACTATCTTAACTGTTCAGGTCATATACCTTGAATATATGTAGTAAAATAATTAAACATTTACAGGGATGATCAATATAATTTTAGTCCCATTTCCTAATGATGAATTTATAATTAGCTCGCCGCCCATATTCTTAATCCGTTCAAAAAGACTGTATAATCCAAAACCACAATAATTCTCTTGGTGATACATATTGAATTCAAATCCTTTGCCTTTGTCCTCAACTCTTATGTGGATAGAATTATTAATTTTAGACAGTTCGATCTCAGCAACGGATGAATCTGAATGCTTTACAATGTTATTAAGAAATTCAGTAATGGCTCTATAAATTGTCATCTTGGTCGTCTCAATAAGATTAATAGGTTCATCCAGATTATTGATATAGTTTATCCTGATTTCTCTTTTTTCGTTAATAGCATCGATCAAACAGCCGATAACGATATCAATGTTGAAATCTTCTAATATTTGTGGATGAAGTTGATGGATAAGAATACGTACCTCTTCAATCGCATTTTCTATATTTTTTTGAACATTTGATAGTGCTTCAATTCCATATCCAGAATCCACTTCCTTTATAGTTTTAATTCTCGAAATAGCCATTCCAAGACTCTGAGCCACACTATCGTGAAGCTCGGAAGCCAAATTTTTCCGTTCATTATCTTCTGAAAGAACAAGATGGTTGTTTAATCTTTTTAATTCATTTGTCCTTTTTTTTACTTTGATATCAAGTTTGTTGTTTAGGTTTATTAAAGCCTTTTCTGATTGTTTCCGATCTGTAATATCACGTATGAATACCAGAAAGGTTCCATTGTTTTCCGGAGCAAAGGAGGCAGATACCTCTACATCAATAATATTTCCATTTTTATTTTTATTCTTAGTTTCAAACCTGCTACCGCCTGTATCAATAATCTTTAACGTTATATTGTTTAACTCCTCTTTAGTCATGGCCACCTCGAGATCCATGAACGACATATGTAGAATTTCATCTCGAGTGTAACCCAGTAATTGACAATATGCTTCATTCACTTCAATAATTCTGCCATCCATATTAGTGATGGCAAAACCATCGATTGAGCCATTAATAATTTTTTTAAATCTTTCTTCTTTTTTTTTAAGCTTGGTTTCCCACTTCTTTTGTTCGGTGATATTTCTTGAAATTTGAATAAAATTTTCGATATCACCTGATTCATTTTTTATGGGAACGGCATAATCTGACCAGTATGTCTTACCCTTGATTCCTTTGACATTTTCTTCACAGATAATGGAAAATTCTATTTTTCCACTTTTACGTGACTTTTCCGCTGGACAATTCGGGCAGGGTTCATTTCTTCCAGTATAAGCCCTGTGACAATAATTGCCAATTATCTTTTTTCGATCTTTTCCAAGCTGTGTTTCTGTTATTTTATTTGCCCAAATTATTCTCATCTCATTATCAACCAGCCTTATAGAATCAATCGACGCATCCAGAATAGCGCTTTTTTGTGCTTCACTGTCTGAAAGAGCCTTCTCTGTCAGCTTACGGTCATTGATATCAAATTGTACTGATACCCCTACTTTTCCATATTGATGATGATCAAATACAAAAACATTTGCATAGCTCCAAAATCTTGTGCCATCCTTTTTTATATTATTCACCTCTCCATGCCATTCTCCTGTATTATTCAGTTCATTCATTATTTCTATGGTCGTCTCTTCAGGAGTTTTATCGGTAGGGGCATTTACAGAAAAAATGTTTTGGCCGAGCATCTCGCCTGGACCATACCCAAACATCTGCTCGAACCTTGGGTTCGTAAAAAGTATCTTAGCACTCTTCAAGTCGAGCAAAGATATCCCTTCTGCCATGTTTGAATTTATCGCCAAGTGTAATCGTAACTGTTCCTTGCTCTCTCGCAACGCTTTCTCAGATTTTCTGCTTTCGGATATTTGCGATGACAGCTCTTTGATTTTTTGTTCCAATTCTTCATAGGTCGGTTTTTGAGTCATATGAAAAAACTCCAAATTCATTAAGTCAAAATATTTTGTGTATTTTCATTCTGTCCAAGATATAAAAATTATTTTTTGCTAAAATAAATTCTATATTCAACCTATGTAACAGAACATATTATTATAGTAAGCGCAATAAGTATAAATACCTATGTTGGAAGAAAAATCTATAAGAAACGACAGCTGATTAGCAAAAGACTTTTCATTATCACATACGGGAAAGTGCCACTACCAAAGGAATAAATCTGTAATTATTTTTTAACATTTCAAAAAAAATAGTGCAAAAAATCTGGTAAAAAAAATAATTTTTAAGAAAATGATTCTACTATATAGGAAAGGGAATAATCTAATTTTCCAGAACAGCATTAAATTTTAATTGGAGATTGAGTTCCCAGGCACCCTAATTTTTTTTATATCCTTTTGTTCGTACCCCGGAAAAAATTCTCAGAATGGGATGAATATATATAAAAAATACAGTACAAGATTGGCTTGTAACAACGGTTGGGGCTCAGTGGAATCAAAATTTCAAAACTGAAAAATATTCATATGACATATTGGGGTTCCCGAATTTTTGTCTTGACTGAGTCTTTAAAATGCCAGTTATCGCTGTAGGTTTCCAGCCGAAACCCCATATAGATAGAAGAGCGCGCTTTTTTACTATCAGAAAATTCAATAATTTTCTCTAAAGATTTTATCATAAAAGTGGTTTAACTGGGTGTCTACAATATTGAGTGAGTAGAAATGGAGATAAATAGTTTAATGCCAGGGTGGATTCGAAACCCTCAGAGGTCACTCTGTATTTCGGAAAGAACGCTCCAGCATTATTGATGAGAACATCCAAGCGATCAACGACCTTGGTAATACTTTTTGCAGCCGCCTTAGTATCTTCCATGGATGACAGGTCGGAAATAATGAATTGCCCTTTTCCTCCTTCCATTTCTATTCCTTTAATCTACTTCGTTTTTTCCTTGAAAATGTTTTGAAGGCTTGTCAAATTATCCAATATTGATGAAAGTTCAGCTTCATCAATTTCGCCAATCCACTCTTTATGCCATTCACGAAATATTGCAGTACATTGTGCCAATGTTTCCTTCCCCTTTTTAGTTGTAGTCAACCAATAGGATCGTTTGTCTTCGTCAATCTCTGAAATAGTTATGAGTTCCATTTTATGTAGTTTTTTTACAACTTTTGACACATGTGATTTTTCAAGTAGAAGTCTATTAACCATTTCTTTTTGTTTAACTTTTCCAGCTTTCGCAATTTCAAAAAAAATTGAAAATTGTTGATGATTGAGATTAAACGGCTGCAGCATTTTATTCCCCTGACGTTGCAGCATTCCTCCTATATTCATTAATTTACCAATAATGATACCCGGTGCCTGTTCGTTGTTCATTGCTCATCTTCTCCTATAACATGCAGTTAGTTGCCATGGATACTAATATAATACGCAATAGTTTCCGTGTCAACTAATATTTCCCTTTTTTAAAAATATTGTAATCCACTTGTCATTTCTTAATAGAGGGAACTATTGGTATTAGGTGTGATGACGGACGTTGGAAATTCACTGGGTATATCTTTTCCAAGTACACCCTCTCGAAACATCTGTCAAATCTGTTTGATTATAGACAGAATGCTTATTTTTTTAAAAATGGACATTTTTTAATGCAAATCATGCAACCCTCATCACCTAAACAAGTCTGGATATCGAGTATTTGATCTCTTGTCCCCGATGGCCACTTTAAAATCCCCCACCTGTGGCCGGGTCAAAATCCCCCAGCGACAGAATAATAAAAGCTACTCTATTCTCTCATAATCTGCAATTTTTTTCTTTTTTCATCCCTCATTTTTTAT